>Ga0256834_1000742_pt1 | contig 23012 bp, 19 predicted proteins | sample 4281140metaG_FD_190536 | JGI IMG/M metagenome (GOLD analysis project Ga0256834, IMG submission 190536) | Hydrothermal vent microbial communities from East Pacific Rise, Pacific Ocean - 4281-140 | ecosystem: Environmental > Aquatic > Marine > Hydrothermal vents | place: Pacific Ocean: East...
TGAAGTTTATTATCAAGCTGTCAATAATTTAAATTCTAAAGGAGAAAAACTGTTACAGAAGGTATCATGATTTGGTGGAATTAAAAAATCTGATTTACTGGTCTTGAAAAAAGGGTGCATTATAAACTATAAAAAAGGCTCTTATCCAAACACTCAAACCGATTTTAGAGTATGCTTATGAAAATCAAGTCATACAGATGGTTCCAAAGATAGAGCTTTCTCCTGCCCATAAAAAACTCAACAAGTCCAAAAAGAAGAAAGTGGATGATGGAACTGAAACATTAACCATAGTCTACAAAGCTATCATGAGCCTTTATGCAGATAATCCTCTATATCGTGCGCTATTTTTATTTGCTGTGCATGGTAGAAGATGGAATGAGATAAGAACTTTGGATTGGAAAGATATAGACTTTAATAAAAATCGATACACAATCACCCTAGATAGAAATAAAATAGATGAATCTCAAACATACATGCTCTCAAAGGATATTTTTGATGCCTTAATCGATATACATGATGACATGCATGGACTAGTGTTTAAATCTCCAAAAACGGGGAAAGAACTCTCAACACCCAAAAGACAACTCCATAAAATCAGAGAAAAAACAGGTATCGAAAAGCTAACTATGCACTACTTTAGAAACATACTTGTTAGTGCCATGGGTGAAGTGGGTGTTGCCAATACTGTTCTTTCTGCATCGCTAGGACATACAAACTTAAATACCGTTCATCAGTTCTATCTCACGGCTAACCATACTAAAGCGTCAGAAGTTGCAAATAGTACGATAGCGCAGATAACACAGAAAAAGGAACATAAATCATAATCATTTTGCTACATTTTACTGTATAATAACATCGTAATTAGCCTTCGGGCAGACCCACCTTCTTTTAGGTGGGGCCAATCAACCCTTTAGCTTTTTTAGTTATCTTCCCAAAACTTTCTTTATCCATCGTTCCTAAGTACTTGTAAAATATATGTCGTATTTACTTATCGCTTACTTAATTGGCAGAGATTTTTAAAATCCCGCCATTTTGTAATTTTATAATTTTCAACACTTTTTACTATTTTTTGGTGTCTAACATACCTGATTCACTAAGTGCTGAAGCAAACTCTTTTTTAACCTCTTTAGATACCTTCTCTAGCTGTTGATTATGGGTTATAAATAGTTGCTTATGCTTATCACTCAACTTTCCTATTGATTCTATGAATAATGTTTCATATTTGTAAAATTCATCTACTATCTTTTTGGGAGATTTATGATAATCCATCCCACCTATAGACTTTATCTCTATATGATGTGTATCGATTTTTTCCAAGTTCCAGATAGTACCTTTTTTAGTTTTTATAACTCTTGCCTCTTTTTTTGTGTATGTTTTCAATATATCCATCACATTTTGGCTATATCCTACTCTTGGGCTCCAAGAGGAAAGTAGTCCTGCATCATCACAAAGAAGCATAAAACGATAAAAGTCTATATGTTTACTGTCTGATTGAAGTGTTGAGATATGTATATGAAAACCCGTCTCTTCATTTGTATAACCATACTTATCTATCAATGGTAAGATTTTCTCTATGAAGTGTACGATACCCTCTTTTGTAGAGATAGGCACTGATATCTCTACACCATTGTCTTGAAGTGAGATGTCAGGCTTTATCTGCATACACCTATCTTTATCGCTTTCATTTGGAACAGAAACCATATCTACCAAGATATCAGAAGAAGTAAGCAGATAAAGCTCTTTTGTTATCGACTCTATCGCTTCTTGATAATCAAAACTAGAATTTATATAAAACTCAAACTCACAGCCAAATTGACAAATATCATCCTCTTTAGGAATAAAGTCATCATAAGCACAAGTACTATTTCCACTATATCTTTTAGTAGTGCCACTCTCTATAAACTTCATCAAGCTTCCACAACGCTTTCAAGATACTCTTCAAGCAGTTTGACTTTGTAGTCGCTGTTATCTTTCCACTCTTTTAAAGGCTGTTGATTTTCTGGAACAGTAGCATCCATTCTGATATATACAAAGGCTCTATTAGTTCCTTTATGAGACTTTACAAGAATCTTTTTTCTCTCATAAAAATCAGGTGTACCTTCAAACTCATCAATCTTATCCATGAGTTCTTCTCTCAATATAAGATACAACTCTCCATGTACACGCTTCTTTGGTTCAGCTACAAGATAGGGGTAGTTTCCAAAACTATCTTCATACATACCAAACTTACCAACGGTGATGGCTTTTCCAACCCTTTTAGAGTATCTATCAAGTAGATGATGATTGTCAAAACCTTTCTTGAGTGAACCATAAACAAAAAGAAGTTCGCTAAAGGGAACAACCCTTTTAAAATATCCTCTTTTAACGATAGTTACCACTCCCTTATCATGTAAACGATGCAAAATCCTTCTAAGTGTATCTGTTGAGATATCTTTTACTTTTGCTTCTAAAAATGGCATGGGTAAATCAAGAGGAAGTTTACTGATATGTTGTTCTACTTCTTTAATATATTTTTGCATCTCATCCCCCTTTTTTATTTCGTGACAAAATTATAGCATATTTTTATGAAATTGTCACGAAGTGTCAACAGCTATATTATATTTTTCTGAATATTTAAAATCTTCTTCTGGCACTACTTCTATTTTAACCATAGCTCCATCTTTTATTTTATTTATATTAGTACCTATTTTTGGATAGAATGAATCGCAACAAATAATTTTTCTAGGCAAGATTATATTTTTATTAAATAATTGGATTGTCTCTTGTCCTGCTAACTTAATTTCCAAACTACTAGGTTCAGCCCTATCTATAAAATCTTGAAAATTATCAAATCCATTTTTACCTATTTGAATATTGATAATTGGATTATTTTTCAAATCTTTTTTATGAAGTATCTCTTTGCCTTCCAAAATATTTAGCACATTTTCTATATTTTTAAACTCCTTAGCTGTATATTCGATATCTGATGTAAATAATATATCAACTTCTAAAATTTTAGCAATTTTCCTACAATTATCTATATATTTTAAAGATGAATACACTTGATTTACAAAATTAGAGTTAGGTAATATCATCTCATTATCATTTATAAGTTCATCACCACTAATATCCATCGAAACAAATATTTTCCATTCTCCATAAATTTTTGAAAATAGTGAAAATATTTTATTAAAATAGGGAAGAGAATGTATATTCAATCCATCCCATTCTTTTAAAGATAGAGACATGCTAATCTTTGTACCTTCCATAAGAAAAGTAAGAAGTTTATTAAATGTATAACCTTGAAAAATTATCGATTTACTACCAACAGTTATAAATCCCTGAAAATTATCAAAAAAATCATTTTTTTCTGTTTCTTCAAGATATAGTCTTAACCTTAAAGTAGCTGGTTTTTGCTCTCTTGATATTATTATATTAGCATCATTTTTAGGACCAATTTCTTTAAGTAATTTCCAGTCATCTATAATAATTGCATTGGCACTTATTTTTAAATCTTTATCATCCTCAATAAGTTTTTTATATTTAGTTCTAAACTCACCAATATGGTTTTCATTTATTATCATAGAAAAGGGAGTTTCTTCTTTTGCAAAACATTCTATAATTGTTGTCTCTTTCTCATGCCTTGTTTTATATGTGAATGCAGGGTCAATCTTTTCTAATGACTTTACCGTAGCTTGATGTATATTGGAAATAGCATTAGGTATAAACTCCGTAGGATTTCCTGTCAATGCAGAAGTAGCCATGTTGATTGCATCACTATCATTTGGAAGTTTTTTACCTAACTCATTTCTAGCAGACTCTTCTGCCTCACTTTTCCATTTATGTAGTAATTCTACAGGGTATCTATCAGGATCCTTGTCAATTTCATCAGCATGGTTAGCACATAACCATATTCCATTATCTATAGATTTTCTTTCTTCTGCTGTCATAGAAGAGTTATACCGAGGTCCACCTGGTGATGCAGCATATATATGTGCCGCTTTTCCAATATTAGTTGATTTTGCTATAGTAGGTATACGACAATCTGGTTTAGAACATCGACTTCCAACATTGTCTTTCAATTTTATTTTTGTTTTTTCAGTGAAATCATCACGATTTTTAGCCAAATAACTCTCCCATAATAAACATTATTCATGAGTATAGCAATTTTTAATCATAATAAACAAAAGTATTACATTTTGAAATGTTAAATGTATAAAAGTATGAAAAGAAAAATAAATAAGAAGATTTTAAATGGCGATAAATACCAAATCCCGCCAGTAAATATAGCTTATTTTGAGTAGTTTTCTTAAAGACTATATATAACTTATTGAACATTAAAGACTTGCTACATTTTTACACAAAATATCTAAACTTTTATATGAGATAATCTCAACTATTGATTTTTTTATTTTTACTGTATAATAGGCTCGTAATTAGCCTTCGGGCAGACCCACCTTCTTTTAGGTGGGACCAATCAACCCTTTAGCTTTTTTTATATTTTAACAGATTGTAACTAAACAAGATATATCAAGTCAATCATCTACAACCCTTTTCAACTCTTCAAGTATTTTCACCATAGCCAAAGTATCAAGTTTACAATACTCCAAAAGTGATGATCTCATCTTCTGTTTTTCATCTGTATCAAGAGAAGAAAGAGTTGCAAAAGCACTCATCGCATCTGTTCCATTTTGTACACCTTCCAAGCTTTCATAAGCATCTTTCATATCAGGGACAAGTGCAGGTAATACATACTTTATAGAGTAGCTACCCATCATAGAAGGGCTAATATACTGTTTTTTCTGAAAAGGAGCCATCAAGTCTTTGATATTGTCACTTATAGCAAGTAGGTGTGAACTATACTCTTTATACTCTGATGCAAGTTTTTTTATAACACCTTTTTCAAAGTGCTTATTGTAAGTAAGCACGGTAACATCTCTTGGTATATCGTTACACAGTTTTTTTGCTAACTCTTCTCTTGGATCTACGCTATCATCTGCCAAAAACTCATGATGTTCAAGCTTTCCATCTTCATGTTCTATATGAAGAGAGTACTGAAACGGTATCTGCATAAATGGACTAATCCCTTTAAACTCAGGTATAGCTTGTTGAAATGTTTCAAAGTCTAAGTGATATATAGGATATGTCAAAGTATCAACAAAAGCCTTTATAGACTCTTTGTCTATAAAACTCTTCTTTGCTTTGTAGTTTGATACTGCTTCGGCTTGTTTGTCATCTCAAAATCATCAGGTATATCTTTTATATCAACAATACCCTGCTCATACAAAGCCACTTGCTTTTTACTTCCTAAGTTAAAAATACTAAATACCGAATACTCAGGAATCTCTCGTTGAACCCTCCAACAATACTCCTTTGTATCACATTCATAAGGCTTGTTACAATGTGCTCCTATATCTATATCAGGTTCATCTGTTTTATCTGATAAAACATCTTCAAACTCTTGTAGTCTGTGAGGGATAGCATCTTGTAACTCTAACACATCATGAGTAACATCTACGATAGCAAAAAGAGCCTCTATATCTAGTTTATTACCTCTGACATAAGTATTGTCTATATGCACCACATTTGCACTCTTTATACTAAATCCAAGTTGGCTCAATACATAATTGTAAATTTCACTCCCACCTTTCCACCCATCTCACTCTAATGTTTCCACCTATTTCACAATGGAATACCCCCCCCCATTTTACCATTAAGTCGATTTTTTAGATTTTATCTTAAAGTTGGGAAATAGTAGAATTATTTACTACTTCCCTTAGTTTTTAAGGTGGCAACTGATCCCATGATTGAGTATAAAATATCGTTTTCCATTTTTCCCTCAATTTTTGGATACTTTTTTTTAAAAGGTGTATGGAATGCCCCATCAAAAAGAGATATTGAAAAAATTAGAACTTTTAAGATAAAAAACACTTACTTTATAATGAGTTTATTTTTTATAAGTTCTTCAATCTTTATAAAATCATTATTATATATTTTTTCTTTTTTAAGTATTTCAAAATCTTCCTTTATTGCTTCTTCCCATAATAACCAATAAAACACTTCGTTCCCTATATTTTTCAAATATATATTTTTAGCACTTTCAAAATCTCCTAATAATAAATAGGCATGTGCCATATTGACTTCATACCCTATTGCTCCACTAATATTAATTTCTATTGCCTTATTACAATATTTAATTGTTTCTTTATATTCTCCTGATAATAAATAGTACCATGATAAAGAAAGATATTTACTAGCAATCCAAGAATTATTTTGTATCACTTTTAGATTTGACGATATAGTCAATATCTTTTTATTATTTTTTATGGCTTCTTTATACATTTTAAGTTTACTGTATGCAACAATTAAACTTTCATTTATACTTATATAAGTTTTTAGATTTTTTTTACTATTAGTTTCAATAGTTGATTTTTTACTTTCTTCTTTTTCTAAATTTGAATCAGATACAGTTGCTATTCTTGGGTCTATAGTAGCTAAATCTTCATTTAACATATACTTAATAAAAGAGTAATATTTTAGATATGACTTAAAAATAAGGTTATCTGGATTAATTTGAGCTTCTATGCTAAATAACTTATTTATATCATTAAACATATCCATATAAATATCAACTTTTTTTATTTTGATGAGATTAATTTCCTCATTTTCTAATTCTTTATTTAAATGTTTAAAATAATTCTCATCTATATTTTTCATTTTTTTTTCTCTTAAATGTATGACTTTATTTTGTAATGTTAAAGTTTTTTCAATATTATTTATATTATCAATTAAATTTGTTAAAAAATCAATATTATCCTGTTCCATACTTACTGCTTTTTTAAATAATTTTATTGCACATTGCTTTCTATTTTTTTTAAGTAAATACTGACCATATAGATTATAGTACTTGGCATTAGGTTTGCTATCAAATCTTTTATAAAGTTTAAAATAGTCTATAATCGATTCTTCTTTGTCCAATACAAAAGGGAATTTTAATACAGATTCTATTACCGATAAACAAGAACTTTTATCTTTCTGATTTATACAATATCCTTTTGAAAAGTCTTTCCATTCTTTTAGATGCTTTTGATTTAAATTTAGTATCTTATGTTGATAATCATATTCTAAAGTAGTTAATTTAACAGATTCTGTAATCAATGATTCTGTAAGTTTGAATAAATCTTTATTTGCCATATATCTTAACTTATTATTGTTTAACCAATAACTTTTTTCATTTTCATCCATAGATTGTGCTTCTTTTATTAAAGATTTTAACATTTCTATAAAAATATCTCTATCTCCACTATTAAGTGTCATTTTTAAATAATTAAAAAGTATTTTTCCATTACGAATATATATTAAAGTACGAATTGTTTTTTTAGTTAATGATTGAAGCAATTTAGTTTTATTTTTAGATATAATTAATTGTTCATTGGCTTCATTTTTAGCCTTTTCTAAGTCTTCCTTTTGTTTTTTTATTTTTATAAGTTCTTCTTCTTTATAAATAACATCTCTTTTATAAAACTCCCCAAAAGGAACACCCAAAACCCCAGCAATTAATTGCAACTTAGCTAACTCTTCCCCATCCTCACTCTTATTAAAATCACTAGCCAATTTATTAGTTCTTTTGCTAGTCAATTTTCCATCAAGGTCAATCTCATACTTTAGAGGCTCAGGAAAACACTCTAAACTATCATCGTGATTCTCACTCTCTCTAGCAAATGGTACACCATCGACAATAATAGGGAAAATCCTCGCCTCTCCATGCTCAATCTTAAAATCTATAATCTCTTTATTTACCCACTTTGAACTAGCTGATTTAATAGAGCAAATAACTATGAGAGCATCAGAATTTTTAAGGGCATTTAAAATATCTTCACCTAAGTTATCCTCTGCATTACCCAAATTATCCCCTGCATTTAGCTCATATTTATCTCGGAATATTGGATAGAGAGTTTTAGGTAGATGAGGATAATCTTCTCGTAATTTCTTTGGGATTTTGTATTTTTCTAACTGCTCGTGAAGCCATGCTCCGAACTCTTCATTATCATGTGAATAGCTTATGAATGCTTTATAGTGTTTAGTAGATGGCATTTTATATCCCTATTTGTATTGTAATATTATAGCAAAATAAATTTGTGTTATAATAACCTTAATGAACTAGCTCGACGCAAGGCATCAAGCTATCAATAAGTTTTAATTTATCTATGATAAAGTCATAATAAATATATTTATTATGACCTAAAGGTCGGGGAATTCAACCCACTTTTGAGTAGAAAGAAGGAGACAGTATTATGAAATGGAAAAAATGGTTAGAAAATTGGGATATGACATCTCTTAGAATAAAAACTCCTTTTTTAGAAATGGATTGGAGTCCTCAAGAAGCAGATAAAAATGCTGCTTGGGATTTATATATAGAACTTTTAACACGCATAGCAACACAACCTCTAGCAAAAGAACATGGAGATGAAAAAACTGCATTAGACTCAATATTTTCTCTATTTGCTATTACAAGAGATGTTCTTAAAAAACATAGTAGGGATGCAGAGGAATTTGCTAAAATTGCTATTGTAGTATTAAACCAAGTAATTCGACCTTTTACTGCCAAATGGCATAAGGAATCAATAAATGGTGCATTTGAAAATGATAAAATTTGTGATACTTTTAGAAATGAGTTAGAAGAACTACAAAAAGTACTTGTTATTTACACTAAAATGTTAGCCGATATGGCAGGAGTTGAGGATTTGACTTCTTTAGAGGATATTTAGAAATTACTAAACTTAATCCATAAATAGTCACTTTCAGATATAATTATTACTGTAAGTGTGTAAGCATCCCCTAAAGTTGTACAAGCTAAAATGTAATAATTCTGGCAAAATAAATCAGGAGAAGATATGCGAAAGAGTAAATTCTCAGAAAAATAGATCATAGAGATTCTAGGTCTAGCAAAGTTTTTTCCTTTTTCATTTTGTTCATACCCAACATTTTCACCTGTCTTGACCCAAAATATCTCTCGTAGTTTTACACCTAAAGTAAAGTCGCTGACATTATCTGGGTGTCAATTGTATTATTTCTTTGTTCTTAGTCTAATTTATTGCACTCTCATAACATCTACAACTTCATCATTTCCATCTACTTTCATTTTAAATCCATAATCTGATTCATAGATTATTACTTCAGGATTATAAGCATACGAATAACTATATAAATATGATGATTGTTTCCATTTTTCTCCATTGGTAAGTTCAACTATAGTATCCCCATCCCAACCATTAAAAGACCCTTGTATGTTAGTCTGTATAGTATTTTCAAGCTTCTTTACGGCTACTTCTTTATCAATACCATCAACTTTCATTTTATATCCAGTTGGAGAATTAATAATAGTCACTTTAGGCATAAAAGCATAGTGATAAGAGTAATAATACTCTGATTGTTGCCATAGTTCACCATTCATAAGTTTTATAATAGTTTCACCTTCCCAGCCATTAAAGTCACCATTAATTTGTGATTTAATCATTTCATTTGAAGATTGAATTTTAGCTAATTCTTTTTCTCTATCCTCAATAGCTTTCTCTAAAGCATCAGCTTCCATTTTTTTTATTTCTTGTTCTCTTATCTTTGGGTCATAAGGATCATCTGATTCAACATATCCTTCATTCTCATCAGGTTTTTTTGCCCATCCTACATCACCATATTGATGTTCTAATCCTTCAATAACTTTCTTAATGTATTGATCAGGATATCTCTCCCCAAACTCTTCATATAATAGTTCATCTAACTCATAAGGTCCGCCATATAGATATTGGAAGCCACCTTCTTGTGAATCATATGGTAAAAAGTTTGCAGGGTCATCATAGTTTTTAGAGAACCATCCTTCCATCTCTGATTCTGTCTTTACAAGATCAATATAGTCTTTTTTAGTTTCCTCATCATCTATTATCGAATAAAAGGCTAATCCATATTTCTTATTGAACTGTTCATCAATTAATTTATTTAATTCTTCTATACTGCCGTGCATATTATCTTTAAATTTGATAGTACCTTGATGTGTAGCACCTGTAGCAGTTACCATTTCTCGTGTAGCTTGAGATTCATTTATTGTTTGTTCTGATATCTTATGTATTTCAATATCATAATATTCATCATTTACTTCAAATTCATACACTTTGCCATTAGCAGGTACATGAATTTTTGTATTTAGAATAGGGCCTACATATTCCTTATATGAATCACCATCTAAATGCCTAATATTGCCATCTTTAGTTTCTACACGTAAAACTGATTTCTTTTCCCATGCAATATCTCCATATTCTTCTCTAATGTCATTAATTGCTTTATCTATGATATCTGTATCGTATTGTGTTTCAAATTGAGATAGTATTGTATTTTTAACTGCATCAAAATTTTGGAGATCATTCTTTCCGAATTTGATAGGAAAAGTTGCAGGAAAAGCATTTGGATTTTTATAATTATATAAGAACCAATCTTTTATTTTTGTAATATTATCATCAATCACTATGTCTTCTTTTCCTACAGGTTTATTAGCTCCCAACATATTTAATATTTGATCAGTGGATACATTATCATTATCTATTAATGCCGCCACTTTATTTATTAATAATGGCGAATAATCTAAAGACTTTAATATTACTTCTAGTTTATCTTCAGAAATATCTTTTTTAACTTTAGATTTTAATAATGCCTTAGCTTCTTTATACGCTAATTTATCTATGACAATATGTGACATACTCGTATCAATAGAAGAAGAAGTATCTCTTGAGACCAAGATAATTTTCCATGTGTCTAATGTATTAAGAAATTCATTTAATATTTTTGAGTCATCAATATTAACTATATCATCTATAACAATTAATTTTTTACCTTTTAATCTATCTAACTTATTAATTACAATATCATACATATTATCAAGTGTATTTTCATTAATATTTAATGAATTTTCAAATGCACTTACTATTGACTGTTTAAAATCTGCTTCTATACGAATATAAGCCACATAATTATAATTATTTTGTACTTTTTTTAAATACATTGAAACCAGTGTTGTTTTACCAATACCACCCGTACCAGAAATTAATATTTTATTATTTTGTAACAGTAAAGAATCAATACTTTCTACTTCTTTTTTTCTACCAACTGTAAAATCAATATTACTTCCTAAAATTTTAGTTAATTGTTTTGGAACTATAATTTTTTTTTCTAGTTTTCTATTAGGATTAGCCTCTTTTTGAATTTTTTTCTGTTCTTCAATTTCTAAAATAATGCGGAATCCCAAGTCATTATCCCTCTTAGTCTTTTCGAAGTTATCAAAATGCCAATCATATTTTGACATACTCCACGAACCACCACATACTCCTGCTCTTGTATTATCTTCAGAATCTTCCGTCCATTCTCTTACATTTCCATACATGTCATATATATATAAAGAGTATGCTTGTTTTTCTCCTACGATATGTGTACTGCCACCACTATTATCATAAAACCACGCATAATCATCAGCATTGCTTACAGTATTTCCAAAACTGTCTATTCCTTCTTCATCTTGATTCACAGCATAAATCCATTCTTCTTCAGTTCTAGGCAATCTATATTTCTTCCCTGTCATCGCACTCAACCATTCGCAATAAGCCACAGCATCATACCAACTAACCCCGATAATCGGTGCATTATCACTTAAATTCATATTTTTATATTTAGTATCGTCTTCTATCCATTCAGGATAATGACTATTTGTATCTCTAGCAAAGTGCATATATTCTGCTATAGTTATAGGGTATTTACCTATTTCATAATTTTTGTTAGGTATTTTTATAGTGTCTATAGAAAGAGAATTTAAAAATATTCTCATTAATAAATTGAAACTATTACTATTTTTTATTATATTTGTTCTTTTCTCAATCGTCATAGTAAGACGAAATCCAAAATTACTAAAATTTGACATAAGGTTATGTTTGCCCCTACTATAAGAAGTGTTATCACTTGCTCCATACAACCAAGAACCACCTCTTAATATTTTTTGATTAACTTTTCCATAAAATGCACTACCATCTACGGGTACGTTATCATAACTTTTTGAATAATCATCTTCACACCATTCCCATATATTTCCATACATATCATATAAATCCCAAGGGTTCTTTATTTTTTCTCCTACAGGATGCGTTTTGTATTCACTATTTTCATCATACCATCCATGATTTACTAAATCTAATTCATTATTACCAAAATACCATTCCCCTGATGAACCAGCCCTACAAACAAACTCCCATTCTGCCTCTGTTGGCAATCTATATTCTTCTCCCCTTTTTTCACTTAACCAATGACAATATGCATCTGCATCATTCCATGTAATACATACTACAGGATGTTGATTTGACTGATCAAAATATGGATTGTCCCAATAAGCATCTTTTTCTTTTTTCCATTCAAAATTATTATATACAAATGCTCCTCCATATTTTTCTGCATCAGTTATATATTCTACATCTTCAACAAATTCTCTAAATTCACCTACTGTTACAGGATATCGACTAACTAAAAAATCATAGTTAAATACAACTTCATGGATTGGTTGTGCACTTTTACTATCAATTGAGCCCATCATAAATCGTTTAGAAATTGGAATAATAGCTTCTATCTTTTTAGTACCTTTACAACCAGATTTCTTGACATACTCAACACCTAAACTTTTTAATATTTTACAAGAAATACTAGCAAATATTTTTTCGTTTGTAGAAAAGTCCATCTCTTCTAAATCAACTTCGCCAGCTAAGAGAGCCTTAAACCCAAACTTGGCATTTAAATTTTCTTGAATATAGTCCGAATTTTTATAAGCTATCTCCAACGCAGCTTCCCTACCAAGCAACTTATAGAGTTCATCATGTATCTCAGTATTTATAAACTTAAAAAAATCTCCATTTTTTACTAATAGTTTTGAATTTAACACCTCTGCTAAATATATGTTTTTTGTATCTTTGATTACTTTTTCTTGTATCATACGCATAATAGGTATATTTAAAGGAACAGCAGCAAGACTTATCATAAGTTTTTGAGCTTCTCTTGATGCATTTGCAAAAAAGCTATCTATTGTTACTGAGGTATTTACTTTCTTATTTTCTTTAGCTTCCACTCTATGATTGAGATTAATTACTGCTCCATCTATAGTATTGTCATATTTTGTTTGTAGTGCATAGCCCATAACCTTTAATGACTCCAATTCAAATAAAGCAATAGGTAACTTGACATCTCTTCTATTGGTATCGTTTAGTCTCTTTAACATATGGTCTAGTTCGCTAATGTAGTCTCCATTGATAGGATAGTCTTCTTTTGTTTTTAACTTAGCAAGGCTTGCTCTATTTAAAGCTGTACTTTTCCATAGTCTATATGGCAACATATGTACCATAAAAAGTGATACTTTTTTAAAAAGGTTAGAAAAAACATCAAAAGCATTTCCCTCTTTCCATGCCTTTGATTCCATATCACTTAAAACAAAAAAGAGTTTATTGTTATGGAAATTATTAACCTCATTAATAGAAAACCTATTTAGCTTATGTTTATCTCTATAAAAAATAGTCTCTTTATTATCTGCATCTATATAGATTTTTTTAACTGATCTAAAAACTCCACTATTAGTTAATAACTGACTATAGGTGATTATCATCTCTTCCCATAGTCTCATAGAATCGCTAATATCTATAGTTAAGTAAAGTTCATACTTTTTAACTTTTTTAGGCTGAAAAAAAACTTTTGTTACATGTGTATTGGCTATATAGTCAACTGTTTTAGCTTCATTAATCGTTCTTTTTCTTTTCGAAGTAACTTTCTTATTGAAGCCACGTAAATAGTGAGTAAGCTTATTTGAATCTTCAAAATAACCTTTATGTGGAACATAATATGAAGATTCCCCCATGTTATCATTACTGCTTGTAGATAATCCTATATCTTTATCCTCTTCTATTGTTATAATAGATGGTTTTGTTTTTGTAGTTTCTTTAGTTGGTTCTTGTACTATGACTTTTTTTTTGTTTTTTGATGGAATCTTTTCACTTATAGCTTCACTATTTGTAGCTTCTTTTTCAACATAATAGTTTTTATCTGTTTTCATATATTTAGAAAGCCATAAAATATCGCACAACTCTATGGCATCCAAATTTTCTAACTCAGATAAATTTAAAAAAGTATTTACATCTAAACCAACCACAAATAGCCTTTAGTCAACCAACGGTTTAAAAATAGTTTTAAGAAGAGGGTTTGATTTTAAAGTATCAAGTTCTTTCTCTGATATCAAGCCCTTTGCTCTTAAGTAAATAGCATTTAAAAGTTGGTCAGTAGCGATATTTTCATTTGCACTTTCTCTTTCCTTAATAAAGAGTTCTAGAAGATTATCATCACTATCTAAATCGATTCCCAAATTTGATTTTACTATTTCTATTAATTCCTCTTTATCTGGGCTATGTAACTCTATCTGTAAACATCTTCTTTTAAACGCCGCAGGAAAATCCCGTTCCCCATTTGAAGTCATAATAACAATAGGGAAATAAGTACATTCTACTTTGCCATTCTCTATCTTTACTTGTTTATTATCTAAAGTCTCTATTTCTTTTTCCTCACTACCTTTAAGACGTTTAAGTTCAGGTATCTCAAAATAGCCCTCTTCAAAAATATGAAGTAGGTTGTTTGGTAAATCTACATCACTTTTATCCAATTCATCTATGAGTAATACTTTGGGCTTATCTTCAGAGGCAAAAGCAGTTCCTAATGCTTGAAGTTTAAGATAAGACTCTATTTTTGTATCTATCTCGTCATCCTTTTCAGCAAGCTGTATCTCTTGCAACCGACCAAGGGCATCGTAAGAGTAAAGACCATCTTGTAGTGTTGTCTCTGTTGTAATTTGCCAATGCAACAAATCATCTAACTCTAAAGCCTTTACTATAGCTTTAGCCAATGCAGTTTTACCAAGACCTGGCTTACCAGTTACTAAAACAGGTCGCCTTAGATAGATAGCTGCTTTTATTATTTCTAATTCATTACTGTTTGGTATATAAGTAATAATTTCATTACTTTTTTGGTAACTCCTCCATGGTGGTGTAGGAATATCTTCTAAAAGCTTTGTAATATTATCATATGATTTTTCACCATTTTGTAGTAAACTATTTTTCATCTCTCTTCTCCTTTTGCTGGGTAATAATATGAATTTGGGTCATCATACATTAGGTTGATTGGCTTATTATTTAAAGCATAGTATTTATTTTGAAGTTCTTCAATATTTGAACTTAGTTCCATTAAATCTTCATCACATGTTTCTGTAAGCCAGAGCATTATATAACCCATTTCACTATCCAATAAAAATTTAAAGTGTTTCTCACTTAATTCAGTATTTGCACATACTCCACAATTTGGCATACTGTTTCCAATGCTTCGTATATCATTTTGAACATTTATAGGGAACAAGAGATTATTATCTTCTATTTTTTCTAGTACTGTTTCCCAGTCTTTCATGATAAATTCTCTAATGTCACTTTCACAAAAATACCTAATATCATGTCTTATATTGAGTTTAGATAGCGTACTAAGTGATTTGTTAAATTCAATTTCCCATAAATTCATAGCTTCGTTCATTAATTCAATCGGCAAAACCAAATCAACCATAGGGTTAAATTTAATATAACTCATCATCTTTCTAATAAAATCATTTTTTGAATCCTCATCTGCTAGGTCATAAGTATCATTTTCATTAGATGTGTTTGGTAGGTTAACTGATATAAAGTTCACATCATACTTTTTAGCATCATTTTTTGATGTAAAAATTATTACTACGCGGGGCTCTCCAGAAGATTGAACCTCTTCGCAACTTCGTCTCTTTTGTTCTAGCCACTGATTTACTTCTTGATCATCATTTTGAAAAACATCTTGTATAACACAATATAGAACACCTGTATCTGCAAGGTGGGGAATTAGACGTTGAATAGTTTGATGCGTAGAAACAGCATCGTACATTTTAGGTTTTAAGTATTTTTTAGCACTACTTAAAAGTGTATTGATAGGTATGTTTTTATTGTCTGTGTAGGTTATAATAGGTTGGTATTCTGATAAGATATTATCTTTTGCTTCTTGTAAAATTTTATCGGCAATAATCATTTTACTATTAAAAGATATATGTTTAGAACTTTGTATTTCTACCTCTTTTTGAATATACTCATTAATATTTTCAAGAGTTATTGTGCCACTATTTTCATCAATGGCTTCACAAAAATAGTATGAAAAGTAACTTTGTTCCAAAGTCTCACATTCAAAGCTCTCTTCATCAAAATCAGACGAACAAAGATATTCCATACTGTCACGAATTTTTTGCTCATTAAAATTTCCACTATAACAAGCATCTAAAATTATAGATATTCTTTTAAACTTTAGTTTTGAAAAGTAATCTCTATTTAAACTGTTAATATCAACAGTAGTATTATCATGTAGTCTTAATGTTAAAACATTGTCTACATTTGAGGTATCCCCATGTCCTGTATAGAAAAATATAAAATCTTCTATTTCTTTATCTTTAATTTCTTCAATGTATGTATTTAATGTTGTCAAGTTAGAAAATATAAAAGGTTTAACTTCCCAACCGTATTCTTTTAGTTTAGTTGCGACTTTTTCACGATTCTTATCTAAATGGTTCAATCCATCAGGTAAACCACTTAAGATAAAAGCAACTTTCATTTTATATTAACCTACATTTATGTAATCAAGTTTATTGTTATTTATATCATCTCTAAGTTGCTCTTTTTTTGCAATAACTTCATCTTTTGTTAAATTTTCTAATTTAACCTCTATTCCCCCATTATATTCTTCTTTATATTTAAAATGAACAAAGTTATTTTTTTGACTTTGACGATAAGATAAATAGTTTATAAACACATCTATAGTTTGCATACCTAATGCTGAAAGTGCGATGAATACTGTTACATCTCCCATTGCTCCATCTATCTTTTTTGTACCTTTTTCAGACTCTATATTTTTTCGATTTAAGTCATTATAAATTTCATCCAAAAGTTGTGAATTCTTTGATATAATTTTCATTATCTTCCCTAAAATTTTAAGATTAAATAAAGTATATCAAAATCTATCTAAAATACATTGCACCATATCAAGATATATTCAAACATATTTAGGGCATTATACTTCTATCTTTAACAAGTTTATATTTATGAATGGTTTAATTCTTAATATACTGAATAAAGTCATATTTTAGACCATCCAAGACTTAAATAGTCTAAAAAAGTCCATAAATTATATTTCATTAAAAAAACGGTTTGTAAAATTTTCATGACGCTGTATAATCAGCATAAAAAGGAAATACAACTATGAACATCGCACTATATAGTCCAAATGGTGGCTCTGGGACAAGCACCCTCACCTACAATCTAGCATATGATCTAGACTTTATACTATCTCATCCCGATGATCCCACGATGAAACATCATAACAATATATATGATTTAGACAGTACCCTCACCACAAAAAGTCTAAAGATATTACAATCTTGCGATCTTATCATGATACCAACAAGGATAGATGAGGAAAACATAAAAGAAACACTCAAATCTATAAAACAGCTAGAGCACTATGCACCTATCATGATAATCGTCAATAATTTTAATCATAGTGTTTATAACAAGTATAAAAATCTACTACACCCTCTCCCACAAAAAGATCTTTTTTATATAAAAGAGAGCGAATCCATGAGAGAGTCTAAAAATAGAGGAAAGTTTATCTCGGATTTACATAAAGACCCTAATAGTCACTATCATCTCGATAGTGAGTTTTATGGTGCTTATCTGAAGATACTAGAAAAGATAAAATCATATCAAGAAGTATCAAACACTACTACAAAATCCACTATTACAAAGATGGGACGACCCATTAAAAATGTAGAAAAAAAAGATAAAAAGATTTCTGGCTATTTAACCAAAAGTGAGTTTGAAGAATTTGAAGAGTTCATATTGGATAAAGATATGACCATCGCTAGTTTAGTAAGGAAAGCTGTTTTAGTGTATATAAAAAATCATTAAGACTTTTTCTTATATAACTTTACCCAAACACTAGCAGCGATACCATAGTTCTCTTCCATATCCAAAGCTTTTTTTAAAACATTCATGAAATGATTTCCATATATGATATTTTCTGAGGTTTTTTGAGGATACCCTCCTCCATCTTCTGCCATGAGTGCTTTTTTTAGTATCGCTTTTTCTTCTTTTGTCATATTTAATCCCATCTATCTAGTGGCACTATCATATCACTTTTTTGGTAAGTGATACATTGTTATATCCCTTACCAAATCCCTCGATATGATATTATTATGCGATACCAACTGATATAGGGGCTATATCAGTTGGTATCGCATAATAATATCACTTATGAATATATAATATGTATTTAATATCACATTTATAGATAGTATATCGCTTAACAATACTCTTTAAATAGCCTTTTTATCAGATTTTAGTCTATTTTATTAAAAATCATTAAAGTTTTTAAGTTTCCATACGATATATTCATTATAGAATTAAATCTAACTGATTATTTTCTATTAAAATAAAGGAAAAGGAAAAATTATGAATATTGAAAAATATGAAAAAATGGATAAGTTTGTCGATGAGATGAATGAATCTATAAACAGCGTAGGAGACATGAGTGTCTATCTCTTTAATAGATTTAGAGAGTTCATAGGGTATTTGTTTATAGGGATTACTACTATAGCAATAGCATTTATTGTGGCAGAATTTGTAAGGGACTTTGATATAAACCCCATATATGGTGTTGATATCTACTATATAGCTTTGGGGCTATCGCTTGTTTTTGGTGCTTATCTTGCATTTTATGGAGAGGAGGCAAAGATTGCGACTATTAAAGGTGCTATTTTCTCAAGCGGAAGCAACAGGTTTTGGCAAGTAGGTGCAACTCTTGTTATCGTGGCTGTTCTCATACTTGTCAATGCAAAAGGTGTGCAAAAAATTGCTGACTTCTCTCTTAGGTATATGAGTCAGGAGTTAGAGCAGAGTGTAGTTTTTAAACTAAAAGAGAAAAAGATAGAAAACCATGCAAGACTTTCAACTACAAGTAACAATCAATCTATAGGAAATCAAGCGGTCAAAGTTTTGATGTTATCTCGTGCAGATATGCAAAGAGCCAAACAAAAAGAGATAGATGCTATTCAACAATCCTCAGATGCTTATGTAAATGGAAGAGATCCACATGCTTACAGAACACTTATAGCTAGAAAAAGAGTGGAGACTGCCCAACTTATCGCAAAGATAGAGAATAAATGGGCACAAAGTATCGCCAAAATAGATTGGAAAATACAAAAAGCCGAGGAGAAGGTAAACAATAGAATTGTTGTAGCAAATAGACTAAGAGAAAAAGAGATGCAAAAGGCTGACGATGCAACAGAAGAGTTGATATCTCACTATAAAAATGAGTCGCAAAAGAACACTCAAGTCGTTGAAAAATATAAACATATAGGATTAATCGTTGCGGTAAGAGGAGAGGTGATTGATGGATTACTTGCATTTATGCTGTTTATGATTATAAAATCCAACCCAAATGTAAACGGCACTTTAGAAGTCCAAAGAAACACGAGGCAAGTCATCAGGCTAAAAAGTTATCAAAAAGAGGATGCCATCGTTGTTGATAAACACTCTCAAGAACCTTCTATTTATAAAAATGCTCCCTCAAATACTAATGAGTTTCGGTTTCATATAAAAGATATTGATGAACCACTACAAGCATCATTATTCGAAAAAATCAAAAAAATCTCTATACAAATGGCAGAAGAGAGGGGTAAAGTATTGTATTTATCAGAAGCACCATATCTGCAACATCCAACCCAAAGAGAAATCATCGCAAGATTTAAACAAAATGGAGAAAATATTACTCCACTACAAATCGGTAAATACCTATCAAAGATGGGAAATTCCCTTTTATTTGTAAATCAAAAAGTGGGATTTGTCTATGCAGATGCTATCGATGCTGTTGCATAAGAAAGAGAAAGAAACTGGTGGTTTTTTAAAGCCCTTTGAAAAATTCACCTATTTCTACATCGAGCACCTTAGCGATTTTGATTAGATGTTCGACATTGAAATGGTGTCCTTTGACTCTATTTTCCGCTCTTGCTATGTATGCATTTCCGCTTAATCCGATGTCTTCTCCAAGATCTAGTTGAGAAATATTTTTCTCTTTTCTAACTCTTTTAACATTCCCAGAAACAATATCATGAATTTTTTCTGGTGATTCAATCAGTTCATTTATATTCATACCGTAATGATACTAGTGTCATATTTTATTACAATGATATATGTATCATTTAAGCTTCTATGGCGTATACTGATTACATATGTTGTATGTAACATATGATAAAAACTTAAGGAGATAAAGATGAAGAAAAAAATTCTTTCATTTATGGCAGTAGGTGTACTTTCAAGTATCATGATAGGATGCGGAAGTGGTGATAGCACGACAACAAGTATTGACCCCGATACTGGAAAAAAAACTACTGAAAAAGTAGATGCTAAAACAGGTGTAAAACTAGATTATTTAACAGTAACACCAATAGATGACGGTTTCAAATTCAAATTTGAAAATCACTCAGATAGTGATTTAATGTGTAAATACTATGCAGATGTTGCAGGAAGCTATCGCAAGACACAATGGAAAATACAAACATATGTAGATGGAAAACGTGTCGATGAATTTGAATGTAAGGTTACCCCTTTCTCTAGTAACTATGTTAGCTCTGACTGTTTACCAGCAGATAAAAATATAAAAGTTTCTGTGCCTGGGAATTATTCTACAAACTTTGGATTGGATAACAATATTACATTTTTTAGTAGTAAGAATGCTAATCGAGTTTTGGCTGTTATAAAATATAACAGTGCAACAGGGCTTATAGAAGTTGTCAAATAGTACAAACTTTTAAACACTTTTCACATATTTTTCTTTTTTATTGTACTTACTATAAGGGGAGGTTGATCACCTCCCCTTTTCCCATATCTTAAATAATATTTCTGCCGATATACATATATAAATATTGTGTATAAAGGTGCCTGATGATACTAAAAGAGATAGATAAAAAACCACTCACCTCTACCATGAAAAAGTATGGTGCAGAGGCAGAAAAGCAGATGGCTTTTTATCTCAAAAGAGCCTTCCAAAACAGTGACGATGTTTATATCATCAATGATTTAAGATTAGTTATGGATGATGATGTCGCACAGATAGACCATCTCGTAGTACACAAGTTTGGGTTTATCATCATCGAGTCAAAAAGTGTCACTTCTAAAATTATAGTAAATGAATACCAAGAATGGAGTCGCTACTATAAAGGCAACACAAAAGGTATGCCTTCTCCTGTCCAACAAGCACAAAGACAAGCAGATTTTTTAAAAGAATTTTTAGAAAAATCCTCTGATGAACTTTTGAAAAAAAGACTTATCTTTAAAACCTCTCTCAAAGATTTTAAATTTGATACGATGATAGCAATCTCAGATAGTGGGATTATAGAGAGAACCAATAAGACAAATATTGATACTGTATTTAAAGCTGACCAAATCACGAATCAGATAAAAAACAGTATAGAGAATTATGAAAAAGAGAACAATAAAGTTTTAACATTATCTCTTAAAGTGAACTACCAATTTACAAAAGAAACACTAAACAAGGTAGCAGACTTTCTACTCCATTCACATCAGACAAAACCCATCAAGAATCAAGAAAAAACATATACAAAAAAGATGCCTCAAACACAACAATTAACCAAGCAAAATGATGAAACAAAACAATGTAAAAGATGCCACTCTACAGCTATAGAGATAACCTATGGAAAGTATGGATACTACTTCAAATGTAAAGAGTGTCATGCTAATACTTCCATCAAACTAATCTGTAAAAGTTCTGAGTGTAAACCAAAGCTTAGAAAAGAAAAACAGACATTTTTTAAAGAGTGTATAACATGTAAAACATCCGATTTGTATTTTGAGAACATAGAAAATTCAGATGTAAATGTTGCTTAGTTTCGTTCATAATGATTTGAAGTAAGATTAAGAAGAGTACATCATTTATAAAAGCTCAATTTGTTGGTTGACTGCGCTTGTCTCTCTATCTCAAAAGGAGTAGAGAGACAAGCGCAAGAGCGAAGCGGGCTTGTACTTTTTTTAGGATGCCCCATTTATGGGGCTAGAACTAAAAAAATCTGGCATTTCATCAGAAATAAACTATCTCAAAAGACTCAAAACTATCTCAAACTCCTCCCAAACTAACAATTTAAAACTTTTTTGATATATGTGTATATTTTTAATATTCTTCCTATAACAACCACATATACTTTATAAGTATATCTTCAAACAAGGTGTTTTTATGTTTTATTATTACGAATTTGACTTACAAATTTGCAAGAGTATACACAACTATATTATTATGTCCCTACGCTACTTATTCTATAAGTAGCAACTCTAACCAAACGACATAAATACTCCCCAGGAAGCCCCAGCGAACGACTACACCTGTAGTCCCAGTTTATGAAAGTTTTCGTGTGATTTCTTTAAAAAATCACTATTTTTTACTGTACAATCTGCCGCTTCCTGGCTGTCTTATTATTTTAAACAAGACAGCCTTCCCCCTCTTTTTTTAGAGGGGGTGGGGAGAAGTAGATTGTATGTTTTTGCTCTTAAATAAACCATCTTTATCTGATTGGTTTGGAGCACTTTATAGTGCCGAAAAAGACTTTAATTACTCAAGATACCATCTTGGACTTTAAAGTCTATTTTAGACATTAAAAGGAGCAGATATGTTTAAAACAGGGAACAATAAAAAGAAAGAAGAGGTGCAGCGACTAGCTGTTAATTATAATGCACCCCAAAAGTCAAACCAATAAAACCAGTATTTTTATTCCAAGATGTTAAAATATAAATATAAATATAAATATAAAAGAAGGGATAAAAGATGAGTACAAAAAGAAAAACATACGGTGC
>Ga0256834_1000743_pt1 | contig 23008 bp, 17 predicted proteins | sample 4281140metaG_FD_190536 | JGI IMG/M metagenome (GOLD analysis project Ga0256834, IMG submission 190536) | Hydrothermal vent microbial communities from East Pacific Rise, Pacific Ocean - 4281-140 | ecosystem: Environmental > Aquatic > Marine > Hydrothermal vents | place: Pacific Ocean: East...
TAACCGTTTTCATACAAGATCATCCCATGTTATGTTTTTATATTTTTCAATCTTTCGTGCAGCCCGCATGCCGAGGATTCTGCCCTCCTCTCTGGGCTCAATGGCCCCCCCGGGACGCAGCCACTGAATAACATCCATCGTTATCTCTGCACCTTCTTCAATATCCACTGAGGCATAAGCACTTCTTCTGGCCCGCTGTATTCTCTCAAATTCAGCTTTCCCGGGCTGGTAGGCGGCAGTCCCCAGGGCCGTTTCCACTGCCCTGACATCAGCCACCAGCTGATCCAGCTCATCCAGTGTGATGGCGTGGCCATGATCCGGACCATCCATTTCCCGGGAGACCGTAATATGCTTCTCAAGAATTGAGGCTCCAAGAGCTACTGCTGCAATGGACGGCCCATTTTCAATATTATGATCCGAGTATCCTATGGGACACTGATAGCGTTCCCTGAGCTCCTGAATATACCGTAAATTTACGGTATCAAGTTCCGGCGGGTAATTCACAATACAGTGCAACAGTGCTATCTGGTCATTTCCCCCGGAACGGATAAGCTCAATGGCCTCATCTATCTGCTCAAATGTGGCCATACCGATGGACATGAGAATCGGCTTTCCCGTCGCGGCTATGTGCCGCAGAAGAGGGTGATGGGTGAGGTCGGATGATCCGATTTTATAGGCCTGAACACCCAGCGACTCCAGCATATCAACGGCAGCACAATCCCAGGGACTGGACATGAAGATGATATTCTTCCTGCTGCAGTAATCAAAGAGTTCTTTATGCCAGCTCTCCGGCAACTCCAGACCATGCAACAGGTCCCAGCGGGAGTTACGTTCATATTTTCCATGGACCTTTCTTTTCTTCACTATCAGTGTATCAGCTCTGAACGACTGGAATTTAACTACATCCGCACCAGACTGTACCGCAGAGTCAATCATCTTCATAACCATTGCCAGATCATGGTTATGATTCGAGCCTATTTCGGCAATGACCAGGCAGGGGTGATTTTCACCGACAAGCCGCTTTCCAATCTTCAGAGTTCTCATATCAGCGTCCAGTGAACATCCTTATCTGCACCTTTTTTGCATCAAAGACAGTACAGGCTGCATAAAACTGCCCATTGTCATCCTGAAGTATTTTTGACGGCCTGGAATACTCCATCTCCTCTGCGGCAAAAAGGACGGGTTTGGACCACTCTTTCAGGTTTTTGGAAAAGGCGTAATAGACCTTGTCACCCGGCAGATCACCGGGGCGAAGAAAAGTCTTCCCGTTGACACGGAGGGTGAGCCGCTTGGCAGAGGAAACCCAGGAGGAGAGCAGGACGTTCACCCGGTATAAAGCACTGGGAACATCCACCCTGAACACCCTTTTCTCTGATGAATAGACCATATCTGAAGCCATGCCTGCTGCAAAGCTTCTCTGCATGCTCTCCACCGCAGCATCAAACCCAAACCTCTGCTCAGGGGAGTAAAGAGCGTTTTCGCTGTTCACTTTTTTTGCAGGCCCCTGACCGGCGGCAGGACCAAAATCAAATTCCTCTGTAAGGGTATCGGAGCAGATCTTCAGAGAATTCATCGTCCAGCAGTGGTTTCCGCCACAGCCATCAGGCAGAATCTCCAGGACAAGGGACCCGTCTGTTACTTCCACTTCAGTTTCCACCGAAACAGCCGGCCAGTTATCCGTCTGCCAAATCAGGGCATAGCTCCCATCCTGAAGACGACTTATCTTTCCGCGAGTTCCTCTGTCCGGTATGCAGCTCAGGACTTCCCATTTTTTTAAATCCGTTGATTCCAGAATATTCAGTCTGTTAGCGTCCCCTGAATCCTCGCAGACAATATGATATCGTCCTTCGGATGCAATCAGATCGCCCCTCACCCTTCCGGGAACCTTCACCTCCACCGGATCGCTCCAGGAGAATCCGTCAGAAGACGTTGACGTAAACATCCTGTTTTGGGAGAGTACAGAAAACAGCATGACAAAGCAGCCGGCATCGTTCTGGATCAGAGAAGGGTAGGAAGTGGCCTGCAGCGAAGGAAACGGCATAAAGGCCTCACTCCATTTTCCCTTTTCACCCCATTTCATCCAGATATTGGTTGAGGCATCTCTGCAGAACGGTCCCCTTCCGGGTTCCCGCCAGGAGTGCCAGGACACCCAGCGTCTGCCCGTGTCATCCACCATCAGGTTTGGTCCGTTGTCGTAGCCGGCGTGGTGTGTCAGCTGCAGCGGTTCATGCTCCGCCCCATCAAGGTCACAATAAAAAACGTCCGACTCCTGAACCATTGTTGGTGATGAATATTCATACCATGCCAGGCAGGGCCCCCTGTCAATGACAAGGGATGGCCACAACATGATATTATCACGGTTGAAGCCACCTCCCGCCTCCCAGGTTATTTTTTTAAAATTTGTATAATCAACGGGTTCAGATTTGAGAGTGTTTTGAACAACATCTTTATTGATAAGCAGCAGTTCCCTGTTACTGCGCAGGAGACGAAGGACATCGGCTGTTGTAAAATCTTCCGGAGACAGGGAGGCATCTGAAATCTTGCGAAACAGAGCGTCGAAAAACAGATAATCCCGCTGTGTATCAAGTGTCAGACGAATTTCAGGTGCGGTGAGCTCAGCAGGAGCACTGAGTGTTGCCACCTTAAAGGATGCTGAACGTGAATGATAAATAAAAGCCGTTACATGTTCACGTTCAAACGGTTCTTCGGCCTGCTGATGCGCTTTCTCCAGCACATCAAAATTCATTATTTCAGCACCCAGTCCCCTCGGATATGTTCTGGTGATCCCATTGGAACTGTAATCCGCATTCTCAGAACGGTGAAATTCAATGAGGCGGTCAATAATTGTGGGATCAATGCATGGACAGTCACTGGTGATCCGGACTATTATATCAAGATCAAAGGCCGTGGCCGCGCCATAAAACCGGGCCAGTACATCATCCTCACTCCCTCTGAAGTACTGGACACCTTCATCACAGGCCATCGCCACAATGGGATCATCGGTCCCATTGACAGTGGTTGCCACAATAATTTCCTGGACCAGGGCCGCCCTGCGGACACGCCGTATCACATGTTGCAGAACCGCTGTGTCTCCATCTGAAGGAAGCGGCATGAGTACTTTACCCGGAAGACGGGTGGAGGTGGATCTGGCCTGAATAATAACGCCAACTTTCATATCAGTACAAACAGGGGTTCAATGTTCATTATAATAGGCGGCAGCCTGTTTTTATCACTCACGCCAGTATGCTCGTTAATCTCTCCACAACCAGGTCCTGATCAGAAAAACGCATATGATGGTAGAGGGGAATGGTGATCGCTTCGCTGTAGTACGCTTCAGCCTCGGTAAAATCTTCAGAACTGACAGCAGAATCGCTGTAAAAGGGCTGGGAATACACTGGTATATAGTGCAGATTCACCCCTATTCCGGCTTCACGGAGGGCTTCAAAAACCTGTCTGCGGCTTCTGGCAATCTCACTGAGTCTCAGTCTGATAACATAGAGATGATACGCGGAATAGTTCGTTTCCTCCTGGAGGGGCAGGGTCAGGGGAAGATCTTTCAGCAGCTCATCATATCTCCGGGCAAGCAGATGTCTTTTTTCCACAACCTCATCAAGCCTTGTCAGCTGACTGATGCCAAGAGCCGCCTGCAGCTCGGTCATACGATAATTGTAGCCCAGTTCAAGCTGCTGATAGTACCAGGGGCCATCGGCTACCCTGGTCATCTCTTCGGGGTTCCTGCTGATACCGTGGGTCCTGTAGAGATCCATCTTTCGGGCCAGACCGGCATCATTGGTCAGTGCCATTCCACCTTCTGCAGTGGTTATAATTTTCACAGGATGGAAGCTGAAAACCGTTATGTCAGAGTACCTGCAGGAACCGATTTTCTCATCCCTGTATCTGCCACCCACCGCGTGACAGGCATCTTCAATGAGAGAAAAGCCATACTGATCGGCAAGCTCTCTGATGGGCACCATATCACAGGACTGTCCGGAGAAATGGACAGGTATAAGCACCTTCGGGAGACGACCGGACTGCGCCGCCTGCTCAAGTTTTTTCCGCAACGCAGGAACACTGATATTGTAGGTGCCGGAATCAATATCCACAAAATCGACATCAGCCCCGCAATATCTGGCGCAGTTGGCAGAGGCAACAAAGGTGATGGGAGAAGTCCACACCAGGTCCCCCTTCCCGACCCCAAGGGCCAGGCAGGCCACATGGAGGGCTGATGTTCCACTGTTCACGGCCACGCCGTAACCGGCACCGCAATAGCCGGCAACAGCCTGTTCAAACTCTGGGACTCTGGGCCCCTGGGTCAGATAATCAGATTTCAGGACAGCGACAACAGCTTCAATATCCGCATCACTTATCTCCTGCCTGCCGTAGGGGATCATAGCTGGGCAAACCTGTCAAATTCCACCAGCTCCTCAACACTCAGAAAATGGGGGTTCTTGCCGGAATTATATTCAAATCCCTGTTTCACGGTCACACCCTTTTCGCCTAATCCATTCTCACTGAAGTCAAAGTCTTTTTTATGAAACTTAATACTGGGGCGTATCACAAAATGATCTTCAAACTCCAGTGTCAGGTGGGAGTCGTCTGCCGGGCACATGATTTCATGCAGCTTCTCACCGGGACGAATTCCTATGATCTCAATCTCTTTTCCCGGAGCCAGAGACTCTGCCAGATCAACAACCCGCATGGAAGGAATTTTAGGGATAAAAATCTCACCACCCTTCATCCGTTCAAAATTTTTGAGTACAAAGTCAACGCCCTGCTGCAGAGTTATCCAGAAACGGGTCATATCAGCATGGGTCACCGGAAGTTTCTCAACACCATCGGCCAGCAGTTTTTTGAAAAAAGGCACCACCGAGCCACGGGAACCGACCACATTTCCATATCGTACCACGGAGAATCGGGTGGGATTATTTCCCACCATGTTGTTTGCCGCAACAAAGAGTTTATCTGATGCAAGTTTGGTGGCACCATACAGGTTGATGGGATTGGCCGCCTTGTCGGTTGACAGGGCAATCACCTTCTGAACATTGTTTTTAATCGCCGCCTTGATGACATTCTCGGCACCATTGATATTGGTTTTTATACACTCCATGGGATTGTACTCGGCAGCCGGAACCTGCTTCATGGCAGCGGCATGGATCACATAATCAATACCCTCCATGGCCTCTTTCACCCGGTCATAATCCCGGACATCACCTATAAAAAAACGCATCACAGGTGAAGTAAACTCCTGAGCCATCTCAAACTGCTTCAGCTCATCCCTTGAAAAAATAACTATCCTCTTCGGAGAATATCTCTCCAGAAGGGTTCGTGTGTACTGTTTTCCAAAGGAACCAGTCCCGCCGGTAATTAGTATATTCTTGTTTGTTAGCATATTCGACTCGACTCAATAGAGATTTTGTTAATTAACGCTGTCCGCCATACCCTGATCAGAAATCTTTTTTCGTTCAGGGATCACCTGCTGCTAAAACTTCCACAATCCTCTCCGCTGCAGAACCTTTTCCATACGGATACATCCCCTTCTTTTCCAGAGAATGAAACAGACTCCTGTCTTCACATGTCGCATTCCAGTTCTCAAGAATCACTTCCCTGTCCGCGCCGCAGATTTTATTACAGCCAAGGTCCACCGTCTCAACCCATTCCGTCTCATCCCTCAGAGTCAGACAGGGTACCTTATGAAAAAATGCCTCTTTCTGGATACCGCCCGAATCCGTAATGATGGCCTTTGCCGACATCTCAAGTCGTACCATTTCAAGATAGGAAACAGGCTCTATGATACGCAGCGGATCAAGCAGATACTCAAGCTCATGCACTTTCAACATCTTGCGGGTTCTCGGATGCAGAGGAAGCACCACGGGAATCCCGGCTGCTATTTCATTTAACGCATTAAAAATAGATTGCAACCTTCCTTTGTGGTCACTGTTTTCCGCCCGATGAACTGTACATAAGACATAGCCCTTTTCCTCAAGCCGCCACTGCTCCAGGCCATACTTTTTGTCAGCAATGCTTCTGTACTTCAGGGCAACATCATACATCACGTCACCGACGTTATATATATCCTGAGCAATCCCTTCCTTTTTGAGATTCTGCACCGCGGCCTCAGTTGGACAGAACAGAGAAGCTGACAGGTGATCTGTCATGACCCTGTTTATCTCTTCGGGCATCCTTCTGTTCCAGGATCTGAGACCCGCTTCAACATGGGCAACGGAAACATGCAGTTTTGCTGCAGCAAGGGCTCCGGCCAGGGTTGAGTTGGTATCACCGTATACCAGCAGCAGGTCCGGCCGTTCATCCAGCAGCACCTTTTCAATCTGCTCAAGCATCCTGCCTGTCATGGCACCATGATTTTTTTCCACTATCCCGAGGTTGTACTCTGGTTTCGGTATCTCCAGCTGCTCAAAAAACACATCCGACATCTTTGTATCATAATGCTGACCGGTATGGAGAATATTTTCAGAAATTTCACCATTATTGTCGGCATTATATCTGGCAATGGCACGGCTGACAGCTGCAGCCTTTATAAACTGTGGACGCGCCCCCACCACCGTGATTATCTTCAAAAAAACTCCCCCCTAAAACGATCAGATCCCAGGAACCTTCCTGTGGATTTCCATAATCCCTTCTGCAATGCGGTCCCAGGAATAGTTTTGAGCTGTTTCTGCAATTTCCTCCCTGTCCCATTCCCCGGCCAGAGCTCTGCCTATTACCTCTTCCATATCCTTAACATTTCCTGCCTGAAAAAGGTACCCGAGTTTGTCTCCGTCAAGTATTTCAGAGACACCACCCACATCCGCACTGATAAAGGGGCAGCCACAGGCGAGACACTCAAAGAGAACCGTCGGATTTCCCTCATTGAGACTTGGCAGTACAAAAATATCCGCGGCATTGAGCCAGGGTGCTATTGCATCATGCCGCAATGAACCCTGCAGAAAGACGTTTTCCTGCAGACCAAGGTTTTTGATCTGTTTTTCCAGTTTCTTTCTCTGTCCGCCACTGCCGATGATATAACAGAGCAGTTTCCTGTCTCCGGCAATCAGCGATGCCATGGCTTCGATGAGAAAGTTTTGTCCCTTGATTTCAATCAGGTTTCCAACCGTTACAATGATCTTCCCTGCAGCAGGCAGCTTCAGCTCAGCCCGGGCTTCCGCTTTCTTCATCGGATAAAAGAGTTTCTTCTGGAAACCATTGGGAAGAATATCAACCGGAGTTGTCACCGCAAGCTTCCTGATACAGGCCTCATTTCTCCTGCTCACAGTGATTATCCGATCAGCAGCCTCAAAGGTTCCGGAAATTTTCTTTCTCCAGAACGAGTCTCTAAAAGGCAGGTCATACACGTCAAAACCGTGTGCAGTAATAATCAGCGGAACCTGAAACTCCTTTTTCAGCTGCGCCCCGACATATCCTGACGAATAACTGAAATGGCAGTGGATAATATCAAAGCTGAAATCATGCTTCTTAATCAGTCTTCTGACCACCTTCAGATGAAGATCACCAACCTTTCTGTATGCGGACCTGGTGGGGATGTAGTTCAGGGCCGTGGTGAAGACAGTGACGTTGCCGGGAAGGCCTTCGGTATTGATTTTGACCTTTTTCCTGAACGGCTTGAGACTGTTGATGGGAAGAAAATTTGATATCTCCGCAATGGGCCGGGTGACCGCCAGGACCACAATTTTATGATAAAACGGAGCCAGACACTCCACCTGATCCTTCACAAAACTTGCATAGTTCTGAGAGATCAGCAGCAATGTCTTCCCCTTGAGATCATCCATATCAAACGCTGCTTCTTCCAAAGAGTAAACGGGCAGGGACCCTTTTTCCGGCAAGCAGCTCCCCCGCGAATAGACTGAACAGCATGGCTGCATAGCCGACACCTATGGCCACAGGAACACTCAACAGCCTGTTTGTCACGGGGCCGAAATACCTTTCCACAATAAAGAGCAGCACGATAAAGACATAGCTTTGAATGATGTACACATAAATGGAACCACGTCCTGCATGTTCCAGGTTTTTCCTGATCAGCTCAGGAATAAAAGCCCTTCCTGTCCACAGAAGCAGTACAAAAAAAGCAGAGACAATTATCCCTGCAAGCCACCTGAAACAGATGGTTGCCAGGTTGCCGCCTGTCAGGGACATCATGGATACATAGATATAGGTCCGTTCATTCCACACAAGAAAACTCAGTACCGAGGCAAGGGCAAGAACTGGCAGGAGAAACCGGATCCTTCCAGCCAGCATCCCTGTAAGATCAAACTGAGCCGTGTAAAAACCGATCACAAAAAAGGGAAAAACATATTTCAGCAGATACAGGTGTGATTTATCGGGTAGCAGCAGCATGGCTGCAAAAAAGAGCATCAGGACAAGCAGCTGATAACGCCCGAACATGACTGCAACCGCTGTCACCGCAATGGACTCAATGAGAATCCAGAGGAACCAGAGCCGATCCAGCCCTGTATAGCCGAATATGACAGATAAGCTCAGCGGTTGATTCAGAAAGAAATAACGATAGCTGTGTTCTATCACCGTCCAGGAGACAATGGGAAGGATGAGAGCTGTTGATCTGCGCAGTACATACTGAAATTTAGACTGTGCGGCAGTAATTCCCCTATGCGAGAGATAGCCGGCCACTGCAACAAAGAGGGGCATATGGAACATGTAAATGGCCTTGAAAAACGGGTCCGGGAAGAACCCTTTATCTGCATGAATCACATACTGGATGGCATGGCCGATACAGACCAGGGTGATAAGGCTCCCCTTCAACAGATCCAGAAAATCATTTCGCGGCATGGCTCTCTTCCATGGAAAAACGGCAAGGATCAGTGGCACCACAGCCAGCTGTCGGGCGATAAACACTCACTTTTTCATTTCACTCTCGATAAACCCGAGCAACCACTCAGTCATATCAATTTTATCATCCAGGAAACGCTGTAATTTTTTCTGCCACAAGCCTTTCAGATCCTCTTCAGCCAGCAAGTCATCAATTTTTTCCAGGAGCTTATCCCCATGCTCGGGCTTAAAGCCAAAGGTCAGACCATATTTGTCATCAAGCTCTTTTAAAAGACTCAACTCCCCGACAAAGGTATTACAGCGCAGCGCCGGAACCCCAAGAACTGCAGCTTCGATGGCCATGGTCTGACTGTCTCCGATACAGAGGGTACTGAACGCCAGAAGATCATGCATCTTGTGGGGCGGCATACGGAGACGGTACGGTTCAAACTCCTCGGCAAGCTCTGCTTCAGAGGTGATAAAGACCTTTCCGTGCGCCAGGAGTTTCTTCAGCAACGCCTTCTTGGCTTCAAAGGACAAGCCCTGAACTCCAAAATCATGGCTGGCATTGAGGGAAACAAAGCGCATGATAAAATATTTATCACCCTGCTGCAGTCCAAGCTCATCGAGAATAGCCGGATCCGCCGTGAAATTGCTGGGATGGAGGTAGGCGAGCTCGTGGTAGCTGGGATACGTTACATGTTTGCGGCCATGGTTCTCATGGGCAAGGAAATCGGGGGTGATAATCTTTGATGCAAAGGGGTAGGACAGGTAGGTCATGAGTTTGGCCTGTTTCGCATCATCTTCTTCAAATACCCAGCTCTTTGCCTTACAGAAGAGAGCGGCATGGGTGATGCTCACAGAAGTTCCCACCATCAGATCAACATTATTCCGTACTGCCTCGTACCAGACCTTACAGTCGTGTACAACAAGCTCCCAGAACATGTTCCAGAGTCCCTTTCTGGCCCTGGTAAGTACCTTATAGGGGATTTTGTACTCCTGCAGCAGCTGGACAGTTATATCCTTGTCACGGGTCACCCAGATCACGGTGTGTCCCTGTTCCTCCAGTTTTTTCATGGCATTGCGAAACAGGTGCAGGTGGGCGGGATGATAGAGATCAACAAGAATATTCATAATATATACGATGCAGTAGGGGTTAAGATAATCGGCCGGGAGTACAGATCATTTCAAAACGGATCCTTATGGAGAGAGGCCTTGATCTGTTCCAGAAGCCGTCTGTTCACACTGATGAGATCAGCCATAAAAGCAATCAGTATGGTATGAAAACCAATGGCGACCAGAACACCACCGATAACCACCGACTGAATATGCCCGGCTCCACCGCCTGTAAAGTAAAAATAGAGAAACCTGAGCAGGAGCGCCGTACCAAAAAGAGACAGTATCACCCCGATGCTGGCAAAGAACCGAAAGGGTCTGTAGACGATGAAAATCCGGACAATGGTCACCATTGAGTGAAATATATAGGACGGTATACTGCTCAGCAACCGGGATGGCCGCAGTTCCTTATTGGTCTCAATGGGAACCCAGGTGATGGCAATACCTTTTTTTCCGGCCTGGATAATTGTTTCCAGGGTATAGGTATACCCGGAAAATATATTCAGCTTCAATGCAGCACTTCTGGAAATAGCCCTGAATCCACTCGGTGCATCGGGAATATCAGTTCCGGATGCCATACGCACAGTCCAGCTTCCCAGTCTCTGAAGAATCTTTTTTATACTTGAGAAATTCTCTATCTTATCAATGGGACGGGCGCCGATGACAAACTCGGCCTTATTATCAAGAATGGGCTGCAGCAGGTCGGGAATACAGCTGCTCTTATACTGATTATCGGCATCTGTATTCACTATGATATCCGCCCCCCGTTCCAGAGACGCTTTCAAGCCCGTGGTGAAGGCAGTTGCAAGTCCCTTGTTCTGGGGATGAACGATAATATGATCCACACCGTGTTTTCTGGCCACTTCAGCGGTGTTGTCCTCACTGCCGTCATCAATAACCAGCCACTCAATACTGTCAATCCCGGGGAGTTCTCTGGGGAGTTCTCCAAGGACCACCGGAAGGGTTTCTTCCTCATTGTAACAGGGGATCTGAATAATTAACTTAATGCTGTGGTTTTTTTCCATTTTCTTTGCCATGATCCACCGAACTTATTCAGGTTTAGGGAATTTCACAAGCACTCCCAGAGAGCGAACCTCTTTGGAGTTCGATTCTTTCCAGGGATGGTATCCAGGTGTTATCCGCCAGCTGATAAAATCATTATCATTAACAGGAATATCAATTTTTTCACACTCGCTATTTGCCTGAAGTTCAACTTTAGTCTTCCTGACGGATGATTTCAAAACAATCGTTTCAGCCACAGGGGCTGGATTGCAGAGCTCAAGGGACAAATTCTTCCTCTTCCAGTTCCCGATCCGAACCTCTCCCCGGAGTTTCACCCAGCCATCACTCCAGTGACCGTTGGCGACGATCCAGGCAACACGGTCCTCCTCTCTGGCAGCCGGAAGCAATGCCTGGTAAGTATTTACCAGAGAAGGAATCAGATTGAAATGATCTTCAATACTTACCGATGAAAGATTCCTTGTTATCAGGGCATCATATCTGTTCGTATCAAGAAAGGCATAGGTGGCATCAATGGTTCCTGTAACGGGAATAATAAATGATTGTATATCCCGGCCTGTCCGGTAAAACATGGATTTCCAGGAACCCTTGGCAAGAACCAGCCCCAGGCGGTGAACACTGTCGGGCAGTCTGTCGGTAAGATGCTTTGCGTCACGCCAGTAAAAGATATAACTGTGAACCTTTTCAGGATGAAGAAATGCAAACCAGCCGTGTGATCTGCTGTTTGTTGCAACCGTCACCGCCATGGCCGTCTGGTAGAGCAGCACAGAGGCGACAACAGCAACTGCCACTATTTTGCAGAAACGGTTTGAAAAAGCGGTGAGGCGGTGAAGAAAGTAGGTCCCTGTTACGGCGATGAAAGGGGTCACCAGCACCGCGTAGCGATAGCGATGCACAGTCCACCCGACAACCCAGCAGAAGAACAGGCCATAGAGCACAACCGCTCCAAAGAGAAGGGCAACGGCTATGGACTGAGGATCCCGGATAAAGATCGACCTGCCCAGGGCGAGAGTCCCGCCGCAGATCAGCAGAAGAAAAGCGACCATTCCAAAGGATGCGTAGTCCTCACTGAGTCTGTTGCTTCCCCGGAGCCAGGAAGTAGCGGCCTTGAACATGGAGACAAAAGAGGATTTCAGTGTTTTATTGGTCTGATAAATATTATCTTCAATGGAAACAAAAGCCGCTTTACTGAGTGATTTAACAATCGGCAAATTTGAATTTGGCTCAAATATCTGCCAGAGATAGGCCTTGGCCCGTAACTCGACAAAATCCAGCTTGCTCATTTTTTTCCGCACCCCGGCCTTCTTGACCACGGGATCACGCTTATCACTTATGGAGCTGACCACCTCTGCCGGGCCTAAAAAATTCTTGTAGCGAAGAAAGTTCTGGCCATAGACAAAGCCTCCGGATAACAGGGCAAAGAGGGTCAGGAGAGCAATTCCCCCTGCAAAGACCTTCCATTCCAGCTTTCTCACATGGGCTGCAATAATTGCAAGACAGAGAAAGAGCAGCCCCGGCCCCCATAAAAAAACGGTGCTCTTGGCACCAACGGCCAGGCCGATCCCGAGCCCTGCAAAGAGATAATAGCCATAACTCCTGTGACGGACGGCCTGAAAGAAACAGTAGAGTCCGGTCATCAGACAGCCTGTGGTAAAGAGATCCGTCTGTGATGTGAGCATCTGGCTGGCACTGTTTGGTATCCCGAGCCATATCAATACTGCGATGAGCGAGAACTGTCTCGGGAAATTCAATCTTCTCGAGAGTGCATAGATGGAGAAACAGACAAGCAGACCGCCGTAAAACGATATCAGGTGCACCAGCGGGTAGCCTTTTTTGAAAAATGAGGTGATCCATGCCATGGCAAGATCACAGTTGGAGGGCATAATGATCTGCCGAATGTCATTTGTCGTAAACTGATAAATATTCCCCTGCTGCAGCCAGTACCCCACCCGGGATAAACGATAGTCATTGGAATCAAAATTCAGTGGCAGAGTCAGTGCTGCCGGAAGAAAAAAGGAGATGAACAGAAGGATGACAGATGCCAGTAACAGGGCATTGAGATAATTCACAGCTCTCTGTTCAGCCGGGTTGAGAATGGAGACGAGTGAAGCAAGGATCATCCCGAAGGTCCGCCGGAAGTTTTCCCGGGCAACTTCCGGTATCTTCCGGTTTATTCCCCCTGCGACATATGCATGAATCACAAGCCAGAGAGCGGCATGACTCACCAGCACGGCACGCCAGCTGAGCCAGGAGAGCATGCCGCACAGGGTTACGGAGAGAACAACAACCGCAATCCCGGTGAGCCCAAGCAGCACACACAGTTCAGCGCTGCTTTTTCTTCCCAGGCCTGTACGACCTACCAGAGTGGCGCTGATACTCAGGAGAAACAGCAGATCCAGGCAGAGAAACAGGAGGCCGGCAAAATCGAGGCCCAAAAGGTCCATCTCTGCCGTAAGCGCTGAAGCATAACGCGCCTTCTGATCCTTTACATACTGCAGGTAACCGACAAATTCAGGCTGAAGCCTGACGATCATCTGAGGATCTTCACCAAGGGTTTTCAGTACTGTCCCCCCGTCTTCACCACCGGCAAGACGGATATCCTGCAGGCTGAGATATTCCCGTATCGCCTGTGCGGAATCAATGACAAACGGTTTGAAACCGGGCTGCGTTATGGAGATGGAACGGAGGGCAAATGTCGTTTCCCTGGTGGAAGGATCAATACGCAGTTTCTTGAGAAGTTTCACACTGGGAAGTGTAAATATCGCCTCTGTCTTTCCTGGTCTGAGGCGTTTCACCAGTGAATTTTCCTGAGAATATCCGGAGCCCCCCCCAGCAATGCTCCGGGTGACCCAGAAGACCTGGGCATGGTCATGGCCTTTCATCTCAAGTTCAAGCTTTAGTTGAGAACTCTGGAAAAACGGCAGGACAAACAACCAGAAAAGAAATCCCAGCAGGAGTGAAGACAAAAAAACGGTCCCGGGGGCGGGGCGAAAGCTGTGATGGAATATTCTCATAGTAACAGGGTCTGTTTTTTACCTGAATCCGTGACGGAAACGTGACAACAAGTGTAATGGTGTGTTGATTATATCAAATTATCTGTACAGAACTCTTCTCAATCCGTCCACGTGAGACAAGACAGGCTCCATCCCACCGAACGCTCACGGATTCAGGCTTTACAACAGGCAGGAACAACTCGTTCAGGCCGGTTTAATAGTTTATTATTCCACATTTATAGAGTCGGTCAAGGAGCAGATGATATCGCAGATAGGACCTGATGTGATGCTCCAGCCGGGCATCATCAATGTCAGGGTCACGATAGCGTTTCCTGAGTCCTTCCATCTCATGAACGCCCACCCTGTTGACCTCTTTAATACTTTTCATATCAGGATGTACCCGAAATGCCCCGGTAAAACGCGGGAGACGGACAAAGCGGGCATTCACACTTCTCAGACGCAGAATAAACTCCCAGTCCATGGCAAACTGCATCTCATCTTCAATGCGACCACCCGCCTTCTCCCAGATACTTCTCCGCCAGAACAGTGTTTCCTGAGGGATAAAATCATGCCAGGTTATGGTATGATGACAGTGCGGCGGAAGTATCCAGCGCCCGGTCTCGTTATTCTCAGTGTCTATCAGCACCCGATGCCCATAGACCACATCAACGTCCGGGTTCTGCTGAAAAAAATTGTTCACATAATCCAGGGTTCCAGGAAGAAGCAGATCATCCGCATTCAGCCAGGCCATGATATCACCCCTGACCTGTGCAAATCCAAGGTTGATGGCATGGGACTGCCCCTTGTCAGGTCTCGATTCCCAGGAGGACAACTGCCCCTGATACTTCTCGAGCAGAGAAAGCGTCTCGTCGTCTGATCCGCCATCCTGAACATGATACTGCAGCTCCGGATAGCCCTGCTCAAGCACACTCTTCATTGTTTCTTCCAGAAATGGCCCGCTGTTATAGCAAGGAGTGACAAGTGCGATGGAGAGACAGTTATCATGATTCCTGGGTGTCTTGTGATAATATGCCGGAATATGGAGGGGTCTTGGCGGATAGAGGTGGAGCTTTCCAAGCCGCGGCGTCAGAAAAGCCTTTGAGCGAAGGCGGGAAATCCCCGGAACCCAGTCCAGTTTTTCCAGGGTGAAGCCGAAGGCACGTATACCATCATCCATCGTATCTGCCCCCCCAGACGGAAGAGTTCTCATCCATCATACATATACACGCAGAGAGTATCACTCTTCCGGCTCCCCGGCAAATGAACAGCTCACAGGCAGTGCAAACATCCCGAGAAACGGTGCTTTCTCATTTTCATAATCCCATTCCACAGTCAGAGGTCCCAGCCAGGGGGTCTCATCAACCGTCACGGCACGATTCGGTCTGAGGCTTGGAGAGGAGAGACTGAAGTGTACCGTATAGGGACCCGCTTCCATATCACAGCGGATCGTGAACACAACCACAGCCACAGATCCTTCCGTCAGTGCCAGTGGTTCAAGATCATTGAGGTAGGTGCCGTTACAGGTGATAAGATTGTCAAACCTGTTTTTTATTGAGACAGAGGCGTGCAGGGCCGCAGCTGTATTCACCCTGTAGCACATTTTAAAAACAATGGTGTCACCGATATCCGCCTTCATGGAGGGAAATCCTTCTCTGTCTTCCATTGTCACAGAAAGCAGTTCGGCATCCACATCCCGGGGCCTCTGAGACTGATCCTGTATCCATATCTCATTTCCGGTCATGGGAATATCCGGCAACCGGGAAGCACCTCCTCCCGGTCCGGGCTCCTGCCGATGATCCTCATTGTAGTAACGCTGTACCGCCTTGTAACTCGGACCGCAGAACATGAGCTTTCCCTTCTGCAGGTAGAGAGAGTTTTCACAGAGTTCCCGAACAACCCCCATGTCATGGGAGACAAATATCAGTGTGGTTCCCCGCTCTTTCAGCTCCCGCATACGCCCCAGGCACTTCTGCTGAAAAAACACGTCACCGACACTCAATGCTTCATCAATCACCAGGATTTCCGGTTCAATACAGGCCTGTACGGCAAAGGCAAGACGCACATACATTCCACTTGAATATGTTTTAACCGGCTGTTCCACATAGTCACCAATATCTGCAAAGGCGATAATATCATCATACAATTCATCAATCTCTTCCCTGGAGAACCCGAGGATGGCTCCATTCAGATACACATTTTCCCGCCCTGAAAATTCAGGATTAAACCCGGCCCCGAGTTCCAGGAGTGCGGCAACCCGGCCATGAACTGTAACCGATCCCTCTGTCGGCTGCAGAATGCCGCAGATCATCTGCAGCAGAGTTGATTTCCCGCTGCCATTGCGGCCTATGATACCAAAGGATTCACCTTTATGGATGGTAAAGCTTACCCCTTTCACGGCATCAAAGGGCCGGTGATAATTCCTGCGAAAAGGATGAAAAGCCTCTTTCAGACGATCTGCCGGGGAATCGTAGAGCTTATAGGTCTTTGTCAGCTCACGGGCCTCAATGGAAATTTCTCTAGCCATGGCCATCACAACACATCGGAAAATTGAGGTTGCAGTTTATTGAACACCAGTGCTCCCACAATAAAACAGGAAAGGGCCACGCCCCAGAAATACAGCGTCTGAGCAGGATGCGCCCAGAAAGGCACAAAGTTGAAGAATGAGTCGCGATAGCCCTGTACAATATAAAACATGGGATTCAGTTTCAGCAGCAGCTGCAGCTTTTCAGGCATTATTTTGATATCCCAGAAAATGGGTGTTCCCCAGAAGCCCACCTGGAGGGCCAGGCCCACTGCCTGACCGATATCTCTTAAAAAAACATTGAGTGCCGATATCAGCCACGCCAGACCCAAGACAAGGACAAGCATACAGAAGAGATAATAAAAGGCCTGTACATAAAAAATACTGACGGGCAGGCCCTGCAGAAGCAGGAGTCCCATCAGAATCACGACAAATATGGCATGGGCAACAAGGGAGGAGAGAACCTTCACCACAGGAAGTATCTGGGCGGGAAAAACTGTCTTTTTGATAAGATTTGCATGGGTGACCACAACCGTGGTACTCCCTGAAATCATATCTGAAAATGCGAACCAGCAGGTCATTGCAGCGGTGAGCCAGACCACAAAGGGAACATTGGTGGCAGGTCGTGCCTTAAATCCCACACTGAAGACCACCCAGAAGATACAGATCAGTACCAGGGGGTGGATAACGGTCCAGACCAGCCCGAGGGAAGAGCCCACGTACTGGGACTTCACCTCTCTTCTGGCCATTGAAAGCACAAGACGACGCTGCGAAAAAATTGATTGAAAAAAAAGACTGAGCTTACCCATTCAGGTCATGACCACGTGTACTTAAATTATTTTCACCTGAAGGCACCATCACAGGATATATTGAGAACGTGCTGCATCTGATTTTCAGCCTCTGGCCAGCACCACACCATCAGACAAGACATACTCTTCCCCGGAAAACGGACAGCTGTACTCCCCGTCCCCGGTAAGGGGCAGATCCATCTTCTTGCCAAACTTGCTCATCCAGCCGATCTGACGGGCTGGATTACCAACCATCAGTGCAAAGGGAGGAACATCATCCACCACCACGGCACCGGCTCCTATAAAGGCATATGCCCCAATCTCCACCCCGCCAACAATGGTTGAATTGGCCCCGAATGTCACTCCTTTCCGGACCACGGTCCTGCAAAACTCATCCCGTCTTGAAATTGCAGCCCGTGGATTCATCACATTGGTAAACACCATGCTCGGTCCACAAAAGACATCCTCTTCAAGGGAGACCCCCTCATAGACTGAGACATTATTCTGAATTTTACAGCGCTCACCAATGACCACATTGGGACCCACAACGACGTTCTGACCGATATTACAGCCCTTTCCGATTCTGGATCCCCGTAAAATATGGCTGAAATGCCAGATCTTGGAATCAGCACCAACTGTGACGCCGGAATCGATCACTGCGGACTCGTGACAGAAGTAGGCACCGTCCCCGCCACCGTCAACCTGAACTTTCTGTTCCTTTTCAAGGGACTCCTGACAGCGGTTTAATACCTGCAGAACCCGCAGGCCCTCTTCACCATCGGTACGCGGAGTCGAGCGATCCCTGATACAGCCCAGAAAATGATCGCACTCCGCCTTGAGGGGCTCATCCTGCTCAACTTCAATACGTACCGCATCCGCCTTGTTGGCAACCGGGACATTATCAGTCCACTCGATGGAATGGGGGTAGAGCAGCAGTTTATCATCCCAGGGAGCCACATCATCAAAAACCGCCATCTGCTTTTCGCCAACCACCACCAGTTTCTGCTCTTTGAACGGATGGAGCCAGGAGACAAATATATGGGCCTTGATACCACTGGCAAAATTCATCAGGGTCATGGTGGTATCTGCTATCTGCTGATGCAGGTAGTTTCCTCCCTGGGCCCGGATGGTTTCCGGCATTTCACCGGTAAGTCCCAGAATAACAGAGATATCATGGGGCGCAAAGGACCAGAGAACGTTCTCCTCCCTGCGAAGTTTTCCAAGATTGAGGCGATTGGAGTAGATGTACTGAATTCGTCCAAGCTCTCCCGAATCCACCAGCTCTTTCAATTTCAGGACCACCGGATGATACCAGAGCAGATGCCCCACCATGAGCACACGGTTCTGCTTTTGAGCCAGACTGTTCAGTTTCGCCCCCTCTTCTTCAGAGAGACAGAGCGGTTTCTCAATATAGACATCCTTACCGGCAAGAAGTGCCTCGCGGGCAAGGGTTGCATGGGTCTCGGCTGGAGTTGCAATGGCAATACCATGAATGTCCGGGTCGGTGAGGACATCACTGTAGGCGGAAACCGTCTTCACGTCAGGGTACTGCTCCTTAAAACGTGCCAGTGTTGCCAGGTTGGTATCACAGATGGTGTGGAGGGCTTTCAGGGTATTAAAATTTCGTACCAGGTTTTTTCCCCAGTAACCTGAGCCGATCACAGCAATATTGGACGATGAGTTACTCATTTTGCACCATGTCTATCTATGAAGAGTGAATAAAAAACAACCACCCTTTCTGTTTTACTACACTTTGAGAGAATTATCCTGAATCCGTGATGAAAATATGGCAGGAGCTTTCATAACATATATTCTTGTATCCAATTTACTGCAGATAAGCACCCGTGTTTTCATCACTCTGTTCTACAGTCTCGCCCTGTGGGAGACCCGCCGGCAATGCATCCCGCCCCATCGAACACTCATGGATTTATGAATTATGCCCTTATTTTACCCTGATTGTCCAGAAACCATTGATAGGTCTCACGAATACCCTGCTGCAGGGGAATATGCGGCTTCCAGCCCAGCGAGTTGAGTTTGCTGCTGTCCAGCAGTTTACGGGGGGTACCGTCGGGCATTTCCGTATTAAAGACAAGATCCCCTTTAAAACCCACGACATCCACCACAGTCCGGGCAAGATCTCCTATGGAAACCTCTGCACCGGTACCGACATTAACGGTTTCAGCATCACTGTACTCCTCCATGAGAAATACAGAGGCATCAGCCAGATCATCCACATGGAGAAATTCCCGCAGGGCCCTGCCCGTTCCCCATACCGTCATGCTGGCATCCCCGTTTATCTTGGCATTATGGCATTTGAGCATAAGTGCCGGCAGAACATGGGAGTTCTTCAGATCAAAGTTGTCCCCCGGACCGTAAAGATTGGTGGGCATAAGACTGATTGCATCAAAACCATACTGTTTCCGGTAGGCCTGACACATCTTGATTCCGGCGATTTTAGCTATGGCATACCACTCATTTGTGGGTTCCAGGGGCCCGGTGAGCAGATGTTCCTCTTTCATCGGCTGGGGGCAAAGCCTTGGATAAATGCAGGAAGAGCCGAGAAACAACAGCTTCCTTGCCTTGTTCTGATAGGCCGCATCGATGATATTTGTCTGGATCAGGATGTTATCACGAATAAAGTCTGCCGGATAGGTATCGTTTGCGTAAATACCGCCAACCTTTGCAGCAGACAAAAACACATACTCCGGCTTTTCTTCGGCAAAAAACTCTCTCACCGCCGCCTGATTACAGAGATCAAGTTCCGCATGGGTACGTTTGAGGATATTGACAAATCCGGCCTTGGTCAGGCTGCGACAGATGGCATCGCCAACCAGTCCCCGGTGCCCGGCAACATAGATCTTAGAATTACTCTCCATGAAAACTTCCTATTCGAAATAGTTATAGGCCCGATATCCCTTCTGACTCACGATCTGATCACGTTCTGCAAGTTTCAGGTCCGCCACAACCATTTCCCGTACCAGTTCCTCAAATGTAACTTCCGGCACCCAGCCGAGTTTGTTCTTGGCATTGGAGGGATCACCCAGCAGGGTCTCAACCTCTGTGGGCCGAAAATAGCGTGCATCCACCCGCACAATTGTTTTGCCGGTTTTCTTCTCAATACCTGTTTCGTCCAGTCCCTCTCCCTGCCATTCCATCTCCATTCCCATCTCAGATGCTGCAATGTTGACAAAGTCACGCACGGAATGCTGAACACCTGTTGCAATAACAAAATCCTCAGGTGTTTCCTGCTGCAGCATCAGCCACTGCATCTTCACATAGTCCCTGGCATGGCCCCAGTCCCGTTTGGCACTGAGATTCCCCAGGTACATATCTTCCTGAAGACCGAGTTTGATCCGGGCAAGGGCACGGGTAATCTTACGGGTGACAAATGTCTCTCCTCTGACAGGAGACTCATGATTAAAGAGGATACCGTTACAGGTGTACATATCATATGCTTCACGATAGTTGACACAGATCCAGTATGAGTAGAGTTTGGCACAGGCGTAAGGGGAACGGGGATAAAAGGGAGTCTTCTCAGTCTGGGGGGTCTCCTGCACCTGACCGAAGAGTTCCGAGGTGGAGGCCTGGTAAAACCTGGTCTTTTTCTCAAGCCCGAGAATACGGATGGCCTCAAGAAGACGCAGGGTCCCCAGAGCATCTGAGTTCGCTGTGTATTCAGGGGTCTCAAAAGACACTGCCACATGACTCTGGGCCGCCAGATTATAGATCTCATCCGGCTGAATCTCCTGGATAATCCGGATAAGATTGGTTGAATCCGTCAGATCACCGTAGTGGAGCTTGAAACGAACATCCTGCTCATGGGGGTCCTGGTAGAGGTGATCCACCCGATCGGTATTAAACGAGGAGGCACGCCGTTTCAGGCCATGTACCTCATACCCCTTTTCAAGCAGAAACTCCGCCAGGTAGGCACCATCCTGCCCGGTAACACCTGTAATAAATGCTCTTTTCATAGTATTTTCCCATACCCCGGAGGATAAAATAGTGTTTATTCAATGTATCAGCCTGTGTATGGCAGAATTCAGAATACGCCATTCAGCCTCTGACGTTTACCAGATAAACAGGGTGAACGCAAGTAGCCCTGTTTTATGACTTTATCATCCATTCACGACGCAAGTCTTCACTCAAGGGGTGCCCGAGCAGATGTTCCGTTTTGGCCATTCCAGTGATTTCCACCTCTTCACCCGGATCATCTTTCACTTTCCTGCCATAACGAAGCACAAGATCCGCGGCCTGCTGAAGGGTTTCAGTGGCGGAGGAGTCCCCGGCCAGACGTTTTCCGGCATTCCGGAGCAGGGCCGTCGGTCCCGGCCTGTCCGGCATGTGAAACAGGATATCGTCTTCTTCAGCAAGGGCTTCAATTTTATTGTTTTCCTCTTCATTGCGCCCGAGAATACACCAGAAACCACCGGGAAGAAGAAACTGACGTCCCACCAGAAGAAACCGGATATCAGTAACCGTTATTTCATCCGCCTTGATCACAAACTCATCCGCATAGATCTTTGCAATCCGGGTACTCAGAATGGGATCAGCCAGGATGCAGCCGCCTGCCGGTGTGGGGAAATCGGTGATACCGTAGTCATGGGCCATCTGTATCTGCCGGGAGCGCCCCCGGCCACTGAAATCAAGAAGTTTTTCCCGATCCACCCAGCCCTCACGTTCCGCCTTTGTGGGGCTCATCAATTTCGCCGACAGCGGACGCAGCAGAAGCCCTTCATTTTCAGAATCCCGTTCAATTACCCGAAGGGTATCACGGCGCTGGGACATGGGACGTTGTCCGATCACCTCACCGCTGATGAGAAAGGATGCACCATATTCAGCCATCATCTCCCGTGCCGTGCGAAACATCAGAATTTTACAGTCAATACAGGGATTAAAATTTTTCCCGAAACCATGATTGGGATTATGAAGCAGATCCAGGTAGTTGTGGCTGAGATCTCTGAGAATCACCTCAATCCCGTATTTTTCCATCACTTCATCACAGTAGGCCTCAGGGGCCTTCAACAGGTCATAGTCGAAAAAAGGTGTAACAAACTTTACGGCCAGAACCCGAACGCCGAGGGATGCCACCAGTTTTGCGGCAAGCATGGAATCAAGCCCGCCGGAGTAAAGTGCCAGTGCTGTCTGCTGTTTCATGCTGCAATCCTGCCTTTTTTCAAAAGTTCCTCAGCCCACGCCCGGGTCTGATCCGTAACCGATTCGCCGGCAAGCATCCGGCTCAGCTCCGTCACCCGCTGCTCCGGCGCCAGCAGCCCTATCCCTGACTGGGTTCTGCCGTCGGCCACTCCCTTTTCCACCAGAAAATGGGTATTGCCACGGGCCGCTATCTGGGGAAGGTGGGTGATACAAAAAACCTGATGATGACCGGAGAGCTCCTGAATCTTTCTGGCAACAGCCTCTGCCGCCTCTCCGCCAATCCCCGCATCAACCTCATCGAAAATTACTGTTTCCACCATATCTTTTTTTGCCAGCAGACACTTAAATGCCAGCATGAGACGGGACAATTCACCACCAGATGCCACCTTCACAAGGGGTCGCGGCGGCTCACCCGGATTTGCCGAGAAAAAGAACTCCACCCGGTCCCAGCCACCCTGCCGCAGTTCCGCTGCAGTTTCATCATGGGCCGCAAAACGCACCTCAAGGCCGGACTGATTAAAGGCCAGGGAAGAGAGTTCCTTCTGCATGGCGCGTTCCAGAGCAGCTGCCGTCTTTCTTCTCTTTTTACTGAGCCCTGCTGCCTTATCACAGAGTTCTTTTTCAAGACCTGCCACCTC
>Ga0256834_1000744_pt1 | contig 23005 bp, 24 predicted proteins | sample 4281140metaG_FD_190536 | JGI IMG/M metagenome (GOLD analysis project Ga0256834, IMG submission 190536) | Hydrothermal vent microbial communities from East Pacific Rise, Pacific Ocean - 4281-140 | ecosystem: Environmental > Aquatic > Marine > Hydrothermal vents | place: Pacific Ocean: East...
ACAACTGTTACAATTGTTTTTATATTCATATTTTTTAAAATACCCATGATTTTATTTTTTCCCTTTTCTCTATTTTTTAATATTTTACATTCACAATATCGGTTAAATTATAAAAAATATTAATTTTTTGCTACAATATTGAAAAATACAAATGATTTAGGAAAAAAATTATGCCATTATATATAGTAGGACACTCTATACCAGATTCAGATTCAATTATAGGGGCGATTTCTTTAGCATATCTTAAAAATTCTCTTGGAATTGAAGCTGTTTCTTGTAAACAAGGAGATATAAATCCTGAGAGTAGGTATATCTTAGAGAAATTTGGATTTTCGCCCCCAAAAACAAAAACTTCATATGCCAATGAAGATGTTTTTATCGTAGATACTACTGATCTAACTCTTTGTCCAGATGATATACTAGAAGCCAATGTTCTTGGGGTTGTTGACCATCATAAGTTGGGTGATTTGACAACTTCAACTCCTCTTGAAGCTTGGATAAGACCTGTTGGGTGTTCAAACACTATCATAAAAGAGATGTTTGATTTTTATGATGTTGTGATACCAAAAGATATAGCAGCTATTATGATGTGTGCAATTTTGAGTGATACTGTTATATTTAAATCTCCAACTTGCACTAAAGCTGATACAAAAGCTGTTAAAGAGTTAGCTTTGATCGCTGATATCTTAAATCCAAAAGAGTTAGGTTTAGAGATGTTTAAAGTAAAATCACAAGTAGAGGGGACTCCAATAAGAGAGTTGATTATGCGAGATTTTAAAGATTTCAACATGAGTGGCACTAAGGTTGGCATTGGTCAGTTAGAAGTTGTTGACATCTCTGTTTTTGATAAGATGAAAGATGAATTGTTAAAAGATCTTGAAGTTTTAAGGAAAGAGGGTGGCAGACATAGTGTTTTACTTCTTTTAACAGATATTATGCAAGAGGGAAGTTTGCTTTTAACAGCGAGTTTAGATAGCGATAAGATAGAAGAGGCATTTGATAAAAAGATGGAAGATAGTAAAATGTGGCTTGATGGTGTTATGAGTAGAAAAAAACAGGTTGTTCCATTTTTGGAAAAAATTTTTAAGTAAAGGGTGAGATGAAACTACTTTTTATATGTGAAGAGATTGATTTAGGTTTGAGATTTAGGCTTTGGCAGTTAAACTCTTGTGGAAATGAAGCCCATTGTCTGCTTCTTCCAAAATTTGCCCTTTATAAAACTCCCGAAAAAGAAGAGATAATAGAGATACAAGAGGGAAAAAACTTTTTAGATATTAGTGATAGGTTTGAGGGCTTCTCAAAAAATTTAAAGTTAAAAAAACTTTTTGAAAAGCTTGAAAACTATGATAGTGTTAATATATATAAATGTGCATCTAGTGTAGCCCCTTTACTTGATAGTATCTTTAAAATTTCTAAAACTTATTTTTTAACAATTAATGATGAAAATGTAGAAAAAAGTAGACAAGTTTCAAAACTTTTTGATAGAGCAAACTGCATCTTGTTTAATAAAGAGGAGGAGCTAGAGAGATTTGAGGGGAGATTTGGATATGATGAGAAAACTTTGATGGCAATAGAAGGGAACCATCTTTTTACTGTTATTGATAAAGTTACTACAAAAGAGATTGATAAATTTACACAATTTTTAAATATAGATATAGATAAAAATTTAGTCTATTGTGATCTTGGTAAAAATTTAAATATGCAGATTGATTTTGTAGACAATCTTTTAAAACTCCCATACAAACAGCTTAAGTCTGCTACTTTTATATTTGACTCAAAATCTTCTTCATTGGTTGATAAGGAGAGGTTATTGGAGCATTTAGAAGATAAAAATTTTGATTTTTTACTGCCTGATTCACTTCTAAGTAATGAGCAAAAGGCTATACTTTTGGTAATTTCAAAAAGATGTATAACTTTGCCATCTTCAAGTGGTTATGATACTTTGTATCCTGCTTTGTATTGTAAGTCACATACTTATTTTTATGATAATGAGTTGATGAGTATCTCTTTTAAAAAGAGAGATATTTTTGTAGATATATTTGAAAATTTTGAAAATTCATTGACATTTAATAGTGACTCATATCATCTTGTAGATGAACTTTTGCAAAAAAATAGGGAAGTTGTATCAAATAAATACCATCCAGATGCTAGCTTAAAAAATTATCTTAGAATTTTGGAAGTTGTATGATTGTTGATACTCATGTGCATCTTGATGATTCAAGATACAGTGATGATTTAGAGATGGTTATAAAAAGAGCTAAACTTGGAGGTGTAAAAGCATCTTTGATACCAGGTGCTGATCCAAAAGATTTACCAAGAGCTGTAGAGATTTGTGAAAAATATGAGAATATTTACTTTGGTATAGGAGTACATCCCTATCATGCAAGAGAGTTAGATATAGAATATTTAAAAACTTTTGCCTCACATCCAAAATGTATAGCTGTTGGTGAGTGTGGGCTTGACTATTATAGGTTGCCTGAAGCAGAAGGTGAAAAATTAGAAGAAAAAAACATTCAAAAAGAAGCTTTTGTCTCTCAGATAAAATTGGCAATAGAGCTTAAAAAACCACTTATTGTTCATATACGAGATGCATCAAATGATAGTAGAAATATACTTGTTAAAGAGGATGCAAAAAAGGTAGGCGGAGTACTTCACTGTTATAATGCTAGTGAGATTTTACTTCCCCTTAGTGAACATGGGTTCTATTTTGGAATTGGTGGAGTAGTTACTTTTAAAAATGCTAAAAAATTGGTAGAAGTGTTACCAAAAATCCCTCTTGAAAAAATCTTATTAGAGACTGATGGTCCGTATTTGACTCCGCATCCGCACCGTGGAAAGAGAAATGAACCTCTTTTTACAACCTTGATACTAACAAAAATTTCAGAAATTTTGAAGATAAAAGAGGATAAATTAAAGATGATTATAAATGAAAATACAAACTCCCTATTTAGTGAGTTCAAAAGAGGTTAATTAGTGAAATATATTGTATACATTTGCCTTTTTTTATCGCAAATTTTTTTAGGAACTTTATATGCAAAAGAGGGCAGTTTAAAATTAAATAAATTAGACGAACTTCGAATTTTGAGCTCTTTAGATATAAATCCATCTTTTGCTAATGACAAAGAATATATCAAGATGAAAAATGATATTGATAAATTAAAAACTATCTATTTTCTTAAAACTCTTAAAAGAGGTGATATTTTTATGCCAAATCTCCATGAGTTATTGCAAGATGCAAATATTCCTGATACATTCTTATACATGGCGATGGTTGAGTCAAAGTTTTTAGCAGATGTAAAATCTCATAAAAATGCAGCTGGTCTTTGGCAACTTATGCCAAAGACTGCAAAAAAGTTTAATTTAGAGATAAATAGTAAAATTGACGAGAGATTAGATCCTATAAAATCCACAAAAGTAGCTATACAGTATCTAAATGAGCTTTACGATAGATTTGGTAAGTGGTATCTTGCAGCCATCGCTTATAATTGTGGTCAAACACGGCTTGCTAGGGTTATTAAAGAGATTGGAAGTGATGATATTTCGCTTTTGCTCGATGGTGAAAAAAAGTATCTACCTGCTGAAACTAGAGACTATATGAGGCGTATTATTGTGGCTGCTCTTTTGGCTTATGATGATGAGATTATTGTTAAAAATAATGCTAATCATCTATTTGGAAACTGTACAAATTCAAAACTGATTGAAGTCTTTTTTGATGGAGGGATTAGCTTGGAGGAGATTTCTAAAAAGGTCAATATCCCAATACAGATGATAAAAACTTGTAATCCACATCTGTTAAATTCAAAATTACCTTCAAATAAAAAAACATATCATGTTTATATACCACAAGAGCTTATTAAGAATTTTGAAGTTAAAAAAGATATAAAGAAGAGAGTTTTAATTGTAAAAAATGAGGAGATATTTACCTATGAAGTTAAAAAAGGAGACACTTCTCATTCTATTAGCATAAAGTTTAATAACAGACTTCAAACTTTGAAAGATTTAAATCCAAATTTTCCTCAAAATTTAAAAGAGGGAGTGTTATTAAAAATCAAGCGATAAATTAGTAATATCTATAAAAAACATTTAGGAGTTACATTGAGCAGATATTTTATCTTTTTTTTACTCTCTTTTACTTTTATAGGCTGTACATTTTCAAACCCTTTTGCACCTCCTCACTCATATCCATCTCATAGTGAAAATATATCAAATGAGATAATTTCAACTGATCCGATGTATAGAGCAACCATGAGACCATATACAGTTTTTGGAAAAGAGTATCATCCACAAGTTGTTAATGTTGGTGATACATTTTTGGGCATAGCTAGTTGGTATGGAGATGATTTTCATAATAAACAGACTTCTAATGGAGAGTATTATGATATGCATGATTTAACAGCAGCTCATAAAACAATGCCAATAAATACGGTGGTAAAAGTTACAAACTTAAGTAACAATTTAAGTACAATTGTTAGAATTAACGATAGAGGTCCTTTTGTAGGGAAACGGATAATAGACCTCTCTTATAAAGCAGCAACTGATATAGATATGATAAAACACGGAACTGCTAAAGTTAAAGTTGAAGTGTTGGTTTATGATGGTGCATCTGATAAACATGAGCATAAAAAAATGCAAGTAAAGAAGAGTAATAAAAAAAATTGGAAACTCTATAAAGTAGAAAAAAAGGAGGAGCTTTTAACAAAAAGTGAGTTTTTAATCCAAATAGCATCTTTCTCCTCTAAAGAAAAAGCTTTAAAACTTAAAGAAAAATGTTATAATGACTTTGTTAATTATGCTGTTTTTATAAAAGAGGTTAATATAAATAATCAGGGCATATACAAAGTTATGTTAAGTGGATTTAAAACTCTACAAGATGCAAGAGATTTTATAGATAAAGAGCATTTTAGTGGTGCATTTGTTGTGAGGAACTGAAAATAATGGTAGAGATAAAAAGAGAGACAAAAGAGACAAAGATTGAAGCAAAATTAGAACTTTATGGAAATGGAAAGAGCTCTATCAAAACTGGCATTGGTTTTTTTGACCATATGCTAGAGTCTTTTTCTAAACACTCTTTGTTAGATTTGTCTTTAGTTTGTGATGGAGATATACATGTAGATTTTCACCATAGTGTTGAAGATGTTGGGATTGTAATAGGAGAGGCTTTAAAAAAAGAGATTTTCCCTATCAAAAATATTGAGAGATTTGGTGAAGCTACTGTTGTTATGGATGAAGCTAGTGTAAATTGTGCATTAGACTTAAGTAATAGAGCATTTTTAGTTTTTGAAGCAGTGGGTGATGGAAAGATTGGTGATTTTGATGTAGAGCTTGTTGAGGAATTTTTTAGAGCTTTATGTTTTAATGCAGGCATAACAGCACATATCATCTGCCAAAGAGGTAAAAACAAGCATCATATTGTAGAGGCTGTTTTTAAATCATTTGCAGTAGCACTAAGACGAGCTGTAGCAAAAAATGATAGAGTTGGTATCCCTAGTACAAAAGGTGTTTTATAATGATTGAGATGTTGATTTTTGATGTAGATGGCTGTTTAACAGATGGTAAAATTACCTATACAGAAAGCTTAGATGAGATAAAATCATTTAATGTCAAAGATGGTTTAGCAATTGTAACTTGGATAAATATGGGAAAAAAGGCTGCAATTATCACAGGAAGAGAATCAGGTATAGTCTCAAGAAGAGCAGATGAATTAAAAATAACTCATCTCTATCAAGGAGTTCGTTATAAAAAGCAAAAGCTTGATGAGATTTTAGAAGAGGAGAATTTGAGCTATGATGAAGTTGCTATAATTGGAGATGATCTTAATGACTATTATATGCTAAACTCCACAAAACATTCATTTGCACCACAAAATGCTGTAGAGAAAATTAAACAGAGTGTTAGTGTTGTATTGGATGCAAAAGGCGGAGAGGGAGCTGTTCGTGAGATGATTGAGATAATTGTCGAAAAAGATGGTTTAAGTGAGAGGTTTTTAAAACAGTGGCTTTAAAGGTATTTGCGATAGTGATAGTCTTGTTTTTGGCAGAGATTATTTTTTTGAGTACAAAAGATTTTGACAATAACCAAAATGAGAGAAAAGATATAGATTTTACAGATATTGCATTTGAAAATATTGAAGCATATCTTTTGACAAAAGATGAAGTTGTTGCAAAGCTAGAGGCAAAAAGTGTTTTAAAATATAGAGAAAAGTCTGAGATTTTTGATATTAAAACAGAGTTTTTGCATAAAAATCTTAAAAATAGTATTACAAGTGATAAAGCGATATTAAAAGGTGATGTTATAGAGCTTAGTGGAGATGTTCATTATGAAAATAACAACTCAATGAAAATAGATACTCAAAATTTAATATATAATACAAAAACAGAGATTATCAAGACAACTTATCCTTTTATCTTAACTTCACTTAGAGGAGATGTAGAGGGTAATGGTTTTATATATGATCAGAAAAATGGCAACATAAAAGCGAACAAAATTAGATATAAAAGTTTTGAAATAAAGAGGGAATTATGAGAAAAATTTTACTAATTCTAGTTTTTAGTTTTTCATTTATTCTAGCAGAAAAAGTAGAAGTGAGTGCTAATAGTTTTGAGGCAGATGAGATAAAGAGAGTCTCACTCTTTAAAGGAAAAGTTTATATAAAAAAAGGTAAAGATGAGATAAAATCAGATAGTTTAAAGATAGATTTTGACAAACAAAATAGACCCATAAAGTACAAAGCTGTAGGGAATGTCTCATTTAAAATCACAACTTCATCACAGAGATTTGTAGGAACTTCAGGTGAGATTATCTATTGGCCTTTGAAAAAAAAATATATAGCAAGTAAAAATGTTAATATAAAAGAGACAACTAAAAATAGAATTTTAAAAGGTGAAAAAATCATAATAGACAGAGTTAGCGGAAAATCAAAAATCAGTGGCACAAAAAATAAACCTGTAAAGTTTATCTTCACGGTGGATGAGTAAAATGGTTAGAATAATAGATGCACAGTTTATAATCTCAGCTCCCTCAATAAAATTAGCACTTCCTGCTGATATGAGTGAAGTTGCTGTAATGGGGCGGAGTAATGTTGGAAAAAGTAGCTTTATAAACTCACTAACTAATAGAAAAAATTTAGCAAAAAGCTCACAAACTCCTGGTAAAACTAGGCTTATTAATTTTTTTGATATAAAATTTGTTTGCAAAGAGGAGCGGATGTTAGCAAGGTTGGTTGATCTTCCTGGTTTTGGTTATGCAAAAGTTTCAAAAAGTGAAAAAAAACAGTGGCAAAAGAGTTTAACTGAGTTTATAACAAACCGAAGCTCAATCCGTCTTTTTATACATCTGATAGATTCAAGACACCCTAATACACCTATAGATAGTGATGTTCGAGAGTATTTAAAATCTATAAAAAGAGGTGATCAAGAGATTTTAGAGATATTTACAAAATCAGATAAGTTAAATCAAAAAGAGTTAGGGGCATTAAGAAGAGATTATCCTACTTCATTGATGATCTCAAATCTTAAGAAAAATGGTATTGATAAAGCTACCAATAAAATTTTTGAATTACTTTTTTACAAAAAATGTGAACAATGATAAGTTATAAAAAAGCAAAATTAAAAGATGTGATTTCTATGCAAGAGTTAGTACTTCCTGAAGTAAAATCTGGAAAAATTCTTTTTCGTTCAAACGATGAGATAGCTACAAATATAAGGTCTTATACACTCTGTTTTGAAGATGAAAAACTTATAGGTTTTGTAGCACTTCACATTCATGCAGATGATTTTGCGGAAGTTAGAAGTTTAATAGTTTCACAAGATGCAAGAGGAAAAGGGGTTGGTAAGGAGCTTGTTAAAAGAACTCTCATTGAGGGTATAGAGCTTGGTGTGGCTAGAGTTTTTACACTCACTTATGAGAGAGAGTTTTTTGAAAAATTATCATTTGTTGAAATTCCAAAAGAGTCTCTTCCTGAACACAAAATCTGGGCTGATTGTATAAAATGCAAACACTTTCCAATATGCGACGAAATAGCCTTAATTATACAGCTGTAAATCCCACCTATATTTACTTTGCATTGGCGATTATTTATGGGGCATTTTCTTCGATATTTTACTATCTTACCCCTTTGATTGGATTTTGTTTTTACTACCTTTTGCATAGTTTTGAGAGGGATGATAGGGGATTGGAAAATCTTTTTATCTTTATCTATATCGCATTTATAGAGATTAACTATAATCTATTTTTATTTTCGTTTTTACTCTTTTTTCTGCTTTTTCATAGAGTGTTTTTACGCTTTATAAAGGAGTCAATTGTTTGTAAATGGTGTTTACCGATAATTTATGTGACTTTGGGATATGTTGGATATTATTTTTTTAATCTATTTTTAAGTTATGTTTTAAATATAGATGCACCTATGATTGGAGTAGGATATATTGTTTTTATATTAACTGATATTGTTTTGGTCTTCTTGCTATTGTGAAAAATAGAATTCAAATTATTTTGTTTATCTTTACTATTGTTTGGATAATTTTACTATCAAGGTTATACTATCTTAGTATAAAATCAAATAAATATTATCAAGAGTTAGCTGATAGAAATATGATAAATATAGAGTATTTAACACCTTCTCGTGGAGAGATTTTAGATATAAATGGTTCAGTTATTGCGATGAGTAATTTAGGTTTTTCTATTTCATTAGATGCGCATCTTAAAAAAGATGAATTATTAGAGAAATTATCATTTATAAGTGAACAGTTCTCTTGGTTAAATAAGACAAAACTTTTAAAAGAGTATGAAAAAAAAGATAGTAGTTATAACCATAAACCAATAAAAATAGTAAATTATATAACTTATGGAGATATGATTGAAAAATTTGCAATATTTTCTATGCAAAAGAGTATAAAAGTAGAGCCTGTTTCAAAAAGATTTTATCCATATGGTGAGGTAGCTTCTCATGTTATAGGGTATGTATCAAAAGCTAATCAAAAAGAGATAGATGCAAACTTGGTTGCAAAAATTTTAGGAGTTGTAGGAAAAAGTGGTATAGAAAAATACTATGATGTATTTCTTGGTGGAGAGATGGGAAAAAAAGAGGTAAAAGTAAATGCACAAAATAGAGAATTAGAAGTTTTAAGTGAGAAAAAACCTCTAAGCAAAAATATACAACTTACAATTGATATGAGAATTCAAACATATATAAATGAGTTATTTACAGACAAAACAGGTGCGGTAATAGTTATGAATGTCAATGATGGTTCAATCTTGGCAGCTGGAAGTTTTCCTGAGTATGATATAAATAAATTTATACAAGGCATAAGTAAAGATGAGTGGGAAGAGATGATAAGAGATCTTGACCATCCATTTACAAATAAGTTTATAGCAGGACTCTATCCTCCTGGATCTGCTACTAAGATAGCAATCTCTCTTAGTTTCTTAAACTCTAAACTTATAGATGAAAATGAAAATTTTTTATGTACAGGAGAGCTTAGACTTGGAGGGAGGAAATTTAGATGTTGGAATAGTTATGGTCATGGTATGGTGGATCTAAAACGGGCAATTTCTGAGAGTTGTGATGATTATTTTTATAAAGCAGGTCTTAGAGTTGGTATTGATAAACTTTCAACAGATTTAGATAGGTATGGGTTTGGTAAAAAAACAGGTGTTGATTTGCCAAATGAGTTTATAGGAACCTTGCCTAGTAGAAATTGGAAATTAAATAAATTTGCTGAGACTTGGTACAAAGGAGATACTTTAAACACTGTAATAGGTCAGGGAAATTTTCTCTCAACTCCAATGCAGATAGCTCTTTTTACAGCTATGATTTCCACGGGAAAAAAGGTAACTCCACATTTTGTAAAAAAGATAGCAGATCAGAGTATAAAATATGATTCAAATACAATTTTTACTCCCCTAGAGCTAGATAAATTAAAACTAATCCAAGAAGGAATGTATAATGTTTGTAACTCCCCAAAAGGAACAGCAACAAAATACAACACTTCTATAATTACAATCGCAGGAAAAACAGGAACTTCACAAGTAATTGGAATACCTCAAGAGGAGAAGATTAGAATGAGTGAGAGTGATTTGGAGTATTATCAAAGATCGCATGCTTGGTTTACAGCATACGGACCATATAAAAATCCAAAATATGTTGTAACAGTTTTGGTAGAGCATGGAGGTTATGGAGGGGCGGGGGCAGGAGAGAAAGTGAGTAAGATTTTTAATAAATTGGTGGATTTGGGGTATATTAAGTGACTACTCAAATTAGTATAGGTTTAACCCACTTTCATAAATCTTTAATACTTATCTCTCATCGCTCGTCCAGCTTCTCGATCTGCTTCTTTTTTCTTTAAAGACTCTCTTTTGTCATAAAGCTTTTTTCCTTTAGCTAAGGCTATTTGAACTTTGGCGATATTTCTATCATTAAAATAGATAGTCAGAGGAACGATAGATAAGCCACTTTGCGAAGCATTTTCTTCTAGTTTCCTTATCTGTTTTTTGTGTAATAGAAGTTTTCTTGTTCTTCTCTCATCTGGTTTAAAGTGGGGATTTGTGGTAGAGAAGTAGCTAACATGAACATTAAATAAAAATGCCTCATTTTTTACAATTTTAATAAATCCATCTTTTAAATTTACTCTACCCTCACGAATAGCTTTTACTTCACTTCCTTGAAGTTGCATTCCTGCTTCAAACTTTTCAAGTATCTCATAATCATGATAAGCTTTTTTATTTCTTGCAACTGTTTTACCCATTTTTAACCTTAAAAAATGTACTTCCACTTCCACTAAAAAACCAATCTTTTTCTCTACATGTTGCTAGTTTTGGGTATAGACTAACAGAAGGCTCAAAAAGATCATTTAACTCTGATCCATTGTAGTTTTTTAAAATATCACAAGATTTAAGAGTTGATAATTTTTTAGCAAACTCTGTATCTATCGTGTTTAGAAAATTAGATCTATATTTTTGATAAACCTCTTTTGTATCACACTCTATTTTTGGTGTAAAAGTCTCTATTTCTAAGGCTTTTTCATCAAATATCTCTACAACTTCACCAATACCACTTACATTTGCACTTGTATAATTATAGATAAAAAATGAAACATCAGCTCCAATTTTTGAGCCAATTTTTGCTAAGTTATCTTTTGAGAGTTTCAAATCTAAAACCTCATTTGTAAGATTTAAAAAAGCAGCCGCATTTGAGCTTCCGCCACCAAGACCTGCAAATTTGGGTATATTTTTCTTTACAATAACTTTGTATTCTTTAAAAAATTTTTTCACTTTTTCATCTTTTAATGCAAGAAATGCTTTATAGATAGTATTTTGCTCTTTTTTGCAACCAAAGTCTCCAAGCAGAACAAACTCATCATTTATTTCATCTTTTTTTTCAAATGAGATTGTATCATATAGATTTTTTACAAGCATAAATCTTGAAAAAATTTCATGATAGTTTTCACGAATTCCTATAATTTTTAAAAAGATATTAACTTTTGCGTAAGATTTTGTAGTCATTTTTTCAAAAGCTTGCTTAAATCTTTTATCTCTTTGAGAGCTACTTTTATATTTGCTTCTTTATTTTTGGCTTCAATCTTCTGTTTTAGCTCACCTCTTAGTATTAAAAGCTCTTTTGGTGCATCTATGCCAATTTTTACAACACCTTGTGAGATGTTGATGACTTTTAAAACAATATCTTTTCCAAGATGTACCTCTTCCCCTATTTTTCTTCCTAGTACTAACATAAATTAACTCCATTTAATAGATAGTTTACTTTATCATCCTTGATTTCAAGTATAGATACTATTTTACCAAATTTAACAAAATAAGAGCCTGCATCTTGAACTTTAAAATTCTCTTTTATAAGTTTTCTACCAAGTTTTAAATCTTCAATGTTTTTCAAATAGAAGTTCTCTTTTAAATCTAAAAAATCTAGCGGATTTAACTCTTTCTCATTCTCATATATAAAATCCCCCTCACTTAATCTCTCTAGTTGGCAAAGTGTTCCTATAGAGTTTAGTTTTTCACACACTATTTGAGCCATACTTCTTATATACCCACCCTCTGATATTGTAATCTCAAATGTTATAAAAGGGTGTTTGTAGTGTAGAAGTTCTGCTTTGTAAACTCTGCTTGTGATATACTTTAAATCTACATCTTTTCCCTCCCTTGCAAGAATATATGCTCTTTTTCCATCTATTTTCTTTGCAGAGTATTTTGGTGGTAGATAAGTTATATCTCCTTTTAAAGAAGATATAGCTTTTTTAATCTCATCTTTTAAATATGTTTTAGGAATCTTAATATGAGCTATATTTTCACTATCTAAACTTTGTGAAAATGCTCCAAGCCATAAGGTTGCTCTATAAGTTTTGGGAGTTTTTTTTAAAAATCGAAACAGTTTTGTATATTTACCAAAAGCAACTATAAGTACACCTTTGGCAAAAGGATCAAGAGTGCCTGAAAATCCAGCTTTTTTAATGTTGTATCTTTTTTTTATTTTGGAGAGAAATCTATTTGAGCTTATATTAGTTGGTTTATATGCTACAAAAAGTTTATCTATCAAATCCTCTCCACAAAAGAAGCTAAAATACCTCTAGTAGTACCACCAAAATTGATAGTTAATTTGCATTCTCGTTTAACTTTGCTAACCTCGGTAACTCTTCCAATTCCAAAGATTTTATGTTTTACAAGGGTTCCTTTTTTATATGCAGTTGTTCTGTCAATTTTTAGTGAACCTTTAGTAGCCCCGCACTCAGATAAAAATCTACTTTTGCTAAGTCCTGTTCTTTTTCCTTTGTAGTATCTACTATCAGAAGAGCTTAGAGTTAACTCTTTTTTAGCTCTTGTCATTGCAACATACCCAAGTCGTCTCTCCTCTTCAAGGTCAGTCCCATCTCCAAGAAGTGGAAAAAACCCTTCTTCAAGACCAATTACAAAAAGATACTCAAACTCTAAACCTTTACTAGCATGGATACTCATGATAGATATACTTCTTTCATCTATCTGATCTTGATCACTTTGAAGTGCAATATCATTTAAAAATTCATCTAAAAGAGAGTCTGGATGTTGCAAGACAAAATCTCTAAAAAGTCCATAAAATTCATCTATATTCGTAATTCTATCTAGTGAGTCTGGTAAGGTTTGATAATATTTTCTTATACCAAATGTATCTTCTAATTTATCTATAAACTCATAAGTTGACTCTTTTATAGAGTTTTGTAAATCTTCTATATTTTTAGCAAACTCTTGCAAAGTTATAAATGCTTTTTTACTAACTTCTTTTTCTAGCTCCTCTTGGTGAGAAGTTATATATGTAAAAACTGAGGTTTTATTTAAAAATGCAGAATAAAGAACTTTGTCAACACTTGCTTTTCCTAAACCTCTTTTTGGTTTATTTATAACTCTTTTTAAAGAGAAGTCATCGTGAGGGTTTGCAATAAGACGAAGATAGCTAATGAGATCTTTTATCTCAGCTCTCTCATAAAACTTTAATCCTCCAACCATTTTATAAGGAACTCCTGCTCTATTTAATCCCTCTTCAATAGAACGACTAAGGGCATTTATACGATATAAAACAGCTATATCTCTGGGGTCTACTCCATCAAGAATGAGTTTTTTTATCTTTGAAGCTATATCTCTAGATTCCATCATCTCGTCATAATGGTGAATAGCATCTATCTCTTTTCCATCTTCTTTTGTCCCTATTAATTTTTTTCCTAAACGGTTTCTATTGTTCTGTATGAGCTCGTTTGCTGCTTTTAAGATGTTATTAGTTGATCTATAGTTGTGAGTTAGTTTTATAACTTTTGTATTTTCAAATATATCTTTAAACTCTAAAATATTTTTGATATTTGCTCCACGCCAGCCATAAATACTTTGATCATCATCTCCAACCACACAGAGATTGTTATGCTGAGATGAGAGTTTTTTAAGTAGTTTAAATTGCAAATCATTTGTATCTTGGTATTCGTCTACCATTATGTACTGGTATCTTTTACTTGTCTCTTTGCATAGCTCTTCATTTTGGTCAAGTATTTTAAAAGGGAGGGCTAAAAGATCATCAAAATCCACTAGATTGTTTTGCTCCAAATACTCTTCATATTTTTTATAGATATTTGCAATGTGTTTAAAATTTGGCATTTGTGCAGAGTTTTGTGCATCTTCTGGAGTCAAAAGATTATTTTTAAATCGTGAAATTTCACTATTTATTAGAGGTATTGGTAAATCTGTATTAAAACTTTTTATAATTCTTTTCTTATCATCCGTATCGATTATAACAAAAGAGTTAGGACGATTAAGATATTGCATATTAAATTTTAAAAAAAGTAGTCCAAATTTGTGAAAAGTACACATTAACGGCATATATGAAATATCTTCATCTAGCAAAGATATAGCACGACTTCGCATCTCACTTGCTGCTTTATTTGTAAAAGTGAGCGTTAGTATAGAAGATGGAGGGATGCCATTTTGTATGAGGTATGCAACTCTTGAAGTGATGGTCTTGGTTTTGCCACTGCCAGCACCTGCTAATATGAGTATAGAGCCATCTACTTGTTGCACTGCCTCTTTTTGTGCTTCATTTAAGTTTAAATAAATTTTTTCCATAATCGCAACTTTTTTAGAGATATATACATTATATACTCTTATAAATAAAAGTTTTATAAGAGAGTATTATTTTAATTGTTTTTTTATAATGTTTGGTTATAATGCTCTTAACATCAAGATATTAATTAGGAGTTTAGATGCTTAAAGATTTTGCAAAATTGGGAACTTTTTTAACTGTTGTTAAGGAGAGGAGTTTCTCAAAAGCTTCCAAAAAACTGGGTATCTCCCAACCAGCAGTTACTCAGCAGATAAAGTGGCTTGAGGATTATCTTGATACAAGAATTGTTGAGAGAAAGAAAAACGGCATTACATTAACAAAATCAGGAGAAGAGCTTTATCGTGTTGCTTTGAGATTAGATAAGTGTGTTGTTGGTGTTGAAAAAGAGATTATTCGTATTATGAATAAAGATCTTACTTTTGTCATAGGTGCTTCATTTACTATAGGAAATTTTACCCTTCCAACTTGTATAAATGATATAAAAGAAGCTATAAAAAATGATGTTTTAATTCAAGTTGATTTAACTCAAAATATTTTAAATCAGCTTTTAGATAAAAAAGTAGACCTTGCTATTATAGAGTCTCCCATTTTTTTGGATAATATTGTCTATAGAGAGTGGATTGAAGATGAGTTCGTGTTATTTAGTAATGAGCCACTTCCAAAAGTTGTAAAGCCTGAAAATCTTGTAAATTATAACTGGGTTTGTAGAGAGGAAGAGTCACACACAAGAAGATTGATGTCTGAAGTGTTTGAAGATGCTGGACTTGATTGTAAATCATTTGATATAAAAGCTACAGTAACTAGCCCAACTGCCATAAAGCAAACAGTTTTAAAGTCACCAAAAAATAGTGATCGACAGACAGTGGCACTTATCTCAAAGTTGGTTGTTGAAGATGATATTGAAGCGGGAACTCTTTATTGTGCTAAAATTAAAGGGTTGGTATTTAAAAGACCTTTTTATGTTGCTTATCTTAAAGATAGAAAACATGATGCTTTTATAGAGAAGGTGACAAGTTTCATCATGTCAAGAAGAAGGTTTTAATCTACCTCTTCTTATCTGAATTTATTTTTTCTTAGAAATCCCATACTTTTTTCTCTTTTCCCATAAACTTTTTCTTGAAATCCCAAGTTTTTTACTAAGTTCAGTGTCTGGAAATTTTGCCTGATACTTAACTATGATATATTTTACATAATTTTCAATTGTTAAAATATCACCTTTTTCAAAAACACCATTATCATTTTTTATCTCTAAAATCTCTAAACCATCAGCTTGTTCATTTAAACTTGTAGAAGACAAGATAACTCTTTTGCCTTTTATAAGTGATAAAATTTTTGTTTTATCTGTATTTTTTACATTTTGATAATTTATTAAGTAGATTAGCTCTTTATCATTAATTTTTTTAATTTGAGCAATAGCATCACTATCATCAAGTGAGATAAATGAAAATGACTCATTATAATCTCTTGCAAAGTTAAAAACAAGTGCATCTGAAACTTTTTGATAAGTTGCTTTTATTAAAAGTGGAAGAGTGCTTTTGTTTGTGATTTTATGTTGAGTATTTTGTTTTAATACATGATTTATATAACTTTTATAAGTAGCATTCTCTTTTTTAAATATTATATAATCTTGTAAATGATCTAGTTTTCTAACTAATTCCTCAATCATAAACGGTTTTAGTATATAGTCATTTGCTCCAGCTTTTAAAGGACTTGAAACTGTATCATTACTAACATACGATACCATAAGTATAATAATTGAGTTTTTATAATGATCAATTACTGGATAAAAATTTTGTCCTGAAATATTTGTTGAGAGTAGTATCGCATCAAACTCTTCGTCTTTAATTGCATCTTTTACAGTCCCAGCACTCTCACACATATGTCCTAACTCTGTAAGTTTTGCCGAGATGCTTTGTGCTAAATAAACTTCACTCTCTACTATAAGTATCTTCATATTCTCTTCCAATTAAAATAATTTAATGATGCCACAGCTTCAACTGCCACACCTTCTTCTCTTCCTATAAAACCTAACTTCTCTGTTGTTGTCGCTTTGATGTTGACTTTTATCTCATTAACTATCAAAATGGAAGCTATAACTTTTCTCATTTTCTCTTTATAGTTTGATAATCTTGGAGTTTCGGCCATTATGGTTATATCCACATTGACAATCTCATATCCAACATTTTTTATAAATTTTACAACATCTTTTAACATAACTTTTGAATCTAAGTTTTTATATCTATCATCATTATCAGGGAATAACTCCCCAATATCTCCAGCCCCAATTGCCCCTAATATGGCATCGATGAGTGCATGAATGACCACATCTCCATCTGAATGAGCTAAAAAACCAAATTTTGAGTTGATTTCTACCCCACCCAAATACATTTTTTTGCCTTCACAAAACTGATGTACATCAAAGCCAGTCCCTATAAAAGTACTGCTTTTTGGCTTATTCAAACACTCTAACTCTTCTAAATCGTCATATTTTGTAATTTTTTTAGCTTTTGTTGAGCCATCTACATAAAAAACACTTCCTCCTATGGATTTTACGGCACTGGAATCATCTGTAAAAATCTCTTTTTGTCTTAGAGCTTGTTTTAAAACTGAGCTTTTTGAGAGTTGAGGAGTCTGTATTAGTTTTATTTTATCTCTATCTATAGTCTCATTTTCATAAACAACACTATCATAAACTCCAAGATAAGGCACGATGATATCAGCCTCTTTAAATGAATTTATAACTCTATGAATCATATCTAGTGGAATACAAGCTCTCGCAACATCTGTAACTAAAACATGAGAAGTTTTTACAAGATTAAGTGCATTTGTCAAAGACTCTTGTCTACTTTCTCCTCCTTCTACTATAGTAAAATTGCAATGTTTTCTCATATAGCTTATCTCTAACGAAGATGCAGTGATGATAACATCAGAAAAATCGATATTTGAAGTGAATCTATCTGCAACAAACTTCCAAAGAGGATCATCTCCAACTCTAAGCCACTGTTTTTTAACACAAGTGCCAAAACGGGTAGAGTTTCCAGCAGACAAGATAATAAGAGTTAAATCGGGCAATTTTTGTCCTTTTTCCAAAAAGTGTTACCAAAGTATACACTTTCAATGCTTTTTTCTATATAAAATATGTAAGATTTTAATCAATTTGTGTACAATAATAGAGTTTAAAAAATAGGGGAATAATTATGAGAGAAGAGTGGGTAAAAAAAAGGGAAAATGACGAAGTAAGAACTCAGATGTATTATGCAAAAAAGGGTATTATCACAGAAGAGATGGAGTATGTTGCAAAGATTGAGAAGCTAAAAGCAGAACTTGTGAGAAGTGAAATTGCAAGAGGTAGGATGATAATTCCAGCAAATGTTAACCATAAGCATTTAAGACCAATGGCGATAGGTATAGCAGCAAGTTGTAAGATAAACTCAAATATAGGCTCATCCGCTTTAGCTTCAGATGCAGCTGGTGAAGTTGAGAAAGTACAAGTGAGTGAGAAGTATGGAGCTGATACTATCATGGATTTATCAACTGGTGGGGATTTAGATATGATTAGGCAAGAGGTTATAAAACATTCAAATGTTCCAATTGGAACAGTGCCGATGTATCAAATACTGCACGATATAGACAATAAGATAGAAGATTTAACGATTGAAAAGATGCTAGAAGTTATTGAGAGGCAAGCTAAACAAGGTGTTAGTTACTTTACAATTCATGCAGGTTTTTTACTGGAGTTTATGCCTCATATCGCAAAAAGAAAGATGGGTATAGTCTCACGAGGTGGCTCACTTATGGCTGCTTGGATGATGCACTATCATAGAGAAAATCCATTTTATACAGCATTTGATGAGATTTTGGATATTTGTAAAAAGTATGATGTTGCACTCTCTTTAGGAGATAGTTTGAGACCTGGATGTTTATATGATGCCTCTGATTCTGCACAACTTGGAGAGTTAAAAGTTTTAGGTGAGTTAACATTAAAAGCTTGGGAAAAAGATGTGCAAGTTATGATAGAGGGTCCTGGACATGTTCCACTAAATCAAGTTGAGAGAAATATGAAGCTTGAACAAGAGTATTGTCATGAAGCTCCATTTTATATTTTAGGACCACTTGTTACAGATATTGCAGCAGGTTATGACCATATAAGTTCGGCAATTGGGGCTGCTGTTGGTGGTTGGCATGGAGCTAGTATGCTCTGTTATGTTACACCAAAAGAGCATTTAGGATTACCAAATGCAAAAGATGTTCGAGAGGGAATTATAGCTTATAAGATTGCAGCTCATGCTGCTGATATCGCAAGAGGAAGAAAAGATGCAATGAAAGTTGATGATGAGATGAGTGATGCTAGATATGCATTTGATTGGAATAAGCAGTTTGAACTCTGTTTAGATCCTGAACGAGCAAAAGAGTATCACGATGAGACACTTCCACAAGATGTATTTAAAGATGCGGAGTTTTGTTCTATGTGTGGACCAAAGTTTTGTTCATATAAAATTACACAAGATATAGTGGAAAAACATTCGTTAGAAGCATAAATATGGAAGGAATTTTAGATGTTAAGTAAAGAGCAAATTGAAGAGGTTTTAAAAGAGGTAACATACCCTGGTTTTACAAAGAGTATTGTAGATTTTGGTTTTGTTAAAGCTGTTGAAAGTAGTGCAGATGGTGTTTATGTTGAGATAGATATATCATCATCAGCACCTGAAGTTGAAAATGAACTCAAAGTTGATATAACTAAAAAGATACAACTTCTTGGTGTAAAAAGAGTTGATGTTGTTATAAAAAAACCAAAGATGCCACAACAATCAAGTTCACAAGGTAAAAATATAGTCCCTCATGTTAAAAACTTTGTTATGGTTAGTAGCGGAAAAGGTGGAGTTGGAAAATCAACTACAACAGTAAATCTTGCAATTGCACTAGCTATGCAAGGTAAAAAAGTTGGTCTTTTAGATGCAGATATATATGGTCCAAATATTCCAAGAATGATGGGAGTTGAAGGTAAACAGCCTGAAATTACTGGGAACAAGGTAAAACCACTTTTAAGTCATGGTGTTGAAATTATGTCTATGGGTTCATTGATGGAAGAGGGGCAATCTCTTGTCTGGAGAGGTGCGATGATAATGAAAGCAATCCAGCAACTTCTTCAAGATATATTGTGGGATGAGTTGGATGTTCTTATCATAGATATGCCTCCTGGAACTGGAGATGCACAGTTAACTCTTGCTCAAAGTGTACCTGTAACTGTTGGAATTTGTGTTACAACACCTCAAAAAGTTGCACTTGATGACACTGAGAGAAGTTTAGATATGTTTAAAAAACTTCATATTCCAATAGCAGGTATTGTTGAAAACATGAGTGGATTTATCTCTCCTGATACTGGAAAAGAGTATGATATATTTGGAAAAGGGACAACTGCACCACTAGCTAAAAAGTTTGATACTATTGTCTTAGCAGAGATTCCAATAGAGCCAGCAATTCGTGAAGGTGGAGACAATGGAAAACCTGTAGTATTTCACAATCCAGATAGTCTCACGGCAAGAAAATATCAAGAAGCGGCTGAAAAACTTTGGGCTAAGATAGAAGATATAAATGAAAAAGGTGGAGTAGACAATGATGCTATTCAGCCTACAACTCCTGCTGGAGTTAGTGCTTGTTCGACTAAGTAAATTATGAGAAGAACAAAAATTGTAATCACACTAGGACCAGCAACATCAGAGCTTGAGATGATTAAAACTCTGATTTTAAAAGGTGTGAATGTATTTAGATTAAACTTTTCACACGGCACTCATAAAATACATTCACAAAGTATAAAAGATATACGAAAAGCTTCTTTGGAGTTAAATAAAGAAGTTGCAATTTTACAAGATATATCTGGACCAAAGGTAAGAATTGGTCATATTGATGGGTTTCTTCAGTTAAAAAAAGGTGAGGTTATCACTCTCTCAAAGATACAAAATCCAAATGATGAAAGAGTTCTAGATATCTCTTACCCTTTAATTGTTGATATGGTAAATATCGGCGAAGAGGTCTATTTTTCTGATGGTACAATTCGTAGTGTTGTTATAGATAAAGATGATGACAAGCTTCATTTGAAACTTCTTACAGATGGAGAGCTTAGTTCTCATAAGGGTGTGAACTTTCCTAAAACGAAGATAGAGATTTCTGCTATCACTAAAAAAGATGAAGAGGATTTAGCTTTTGGAGCAGGAGAAGATATCGATATAGTAGCACTCTCATTTGTTCAAACAAAAGAGGATATTTTAAAGGCAAAAGAGATTATGAATGCTTTGGATTTTGATCCTTTTATTGTTTCCAAGATAGAGACTGCAAAGGCTATTGAAAATCTTGAAGATATTCTTGAGGTTAGTGATGGAATTATGGTTGCTCGTGGTGATTTGGGGGCTGAGTTTGGTGTTACAAAATTACCTCGTATTCAAAAACACATCATTGCAATGGCAAATGAAGCCAATAAACCAACCATAACAGCCACTCAAATGTTAACCTCAATGAAAGATAACCCTTTTCCAACTAGAGCAGAGGTGAGTGATATAGCAAATGCTGTTTATGATGGTACAGATGCGGTTATGCTTAGTGATGAGACAACTGTAGGAAAGTTTCCAATTGAGGCTGTTGAGGTTCTTCATGACAGTATCAAAGATGTTGAGCTTGATTATCCTTATCTAAAAGATTTTAAACCTACAAATGATTCAGATGCAGTAGCAAAAGCAGCAGTACAGTTATCATCAAATCTTCATAAAGAAGCATTAGTAGCATTTACAAACTCAGGATATAGTGCTCAAGCACTCTCCAGATACAGACCATGTGAAAATATTTATGCTATTTCACACTCTTTAAAGGCTCATAGGAGATTGAACTTAGTTTGGGGAATTCATCCACTTTTTCTTATGCCAGATATGGATGATACTACAAAACTTTTATATGCTTTTGTTAAAAAGCTACTTGATGAAAATCGTATCAAAGATGATAAACGATTTGTTGTTACTATGGGTGATGGAGGTGACGGTAAAAAAGGTTCAACTAATCTAATTAAGCTTTTTAACAAAGAGGAGATTGCATCTATTTTGAAATATAGGTAGTGGTAGAGTTTAACTCTCTACCAAACACTAACTTTTCTATCTTGTATAATTTTATCAGGATTTACAAAATCTATCAAACCAACTTTTATAAAAATCTCTCCAGTTTGAGCTTTGAGTTTAAAATAGCCTGAGACATAATTTTTTCTCTCTTTTATTTGATCTAATTGTGAACGGTTTAATGCCCTTTGTGCCAATAAAAGTGCTTGTATATCTTGCTCTCCATATTTAAATGCACTCCAGTATGATTTTATAACTTTTTGGTTTGCTTGAACCTCTTTTTTTGTATGCTCTAATGAGCTAAGAGAGCTTGTTAAATTTTCATACATCTGTATGGTGTTAAACCTTGTACTCTCTTGTAAATCTATAAGTTTATACTTTAACTCTTGTATTTTGCTTTTTACTTTTAAAAGGGCAGCTTTATCTTTGCCTCCATTATATAGGTTGTAGCTAAGAGATAAGGCGATATTTGCTCTATCTTCACTAGGTGTTGTCTCTGATTTTGTGTTTTTGTGTTTTGCACTTACAATTAAGTCTAAGTTTGGTTTAAATGGGGCTTTTTTAGCTTCAAAGTCATACTTTTCTACCAAGATTTGAGCTTTTGTTTGTTGTATTTTTGCATTATACTTTTGCATCTTTTCTAATGTGATTTCTTTTGTCTCTAGTGTAAATTTAAAATCCTCTTCTAAAGGCATATTTGTTTTATCAATCTCCCCTATAAAGTACTCATAATAAGATAAAGCATTTTGGTATTTTGATTCAGCTTTTACAAGTAGTGCTTTGGCATTTTCTACATTTGATTTTATGTAGTTTAAGTCACCTTTGCTAGATGCTCCGCTTTGCTCTTTTTTAGTGACAATATTTAAAATTTTCTGTAAATTTTCCATGTTTTCTCTATTTGTCTCTATGCTTTTTTTCTCATAAATAACACTTATATATGCATCTATAATATTTGTAATCTCTTCCTCTACTAAAGAGCGATATTTATAAGTCGTAATTTTTAAGTTTTCTATCTCTTTTTTTACACTGTTTGTAACTTTTCTTCCTGAGTATAGGTTTTGAGTTAGAGATATTTCAGCTGAGCCATTGAAATAATTATCCTCCAAACCATCATCACCTCTTATATGTTGGTATGTCTCTCCTGCTGTTGTATAAAGAACAATTTTCGGTTTATAGCCTGCTCTTTTTTCATCAACTTTTCTTTTAGCTTGTATCACTTTTTGTTTTGCAGATGATATTTTATTGCTTTTATTTAGCGAAATCAAGATGGCTTCTTTTAGAGTTATGCCTATTTTTACATCTTTTATAATATCGATTTTTTTTTCTA
>Ga0256834_1000745_pt1 | contig 22962 bp, 14 predicted proteins | sample 4281140metaG_FD_190536 | JGI IMG/M metagenome (GOLD analysis project Ga0256834, IMG submission 190536) | Hydrothermal vent microbial communities from East Pacific Rise, Pacific Ocean - 4281-140 | ecosystem: Environmental > Aquatic > Marine > Hydrothermal vents | place: Pacific Ocean: East...
ATTGTTGCCATGTTTTTTTGGCAAGTTTCACACCCTGATTGCAATTTTGTGCTTGCACGTCACCGGTCCAGGCCAACGCAAAAAGCACGGCGAGTGTAATAATGATTGTTTTTCTCATTTTCGTATGGTTTTTAAGGGTTAAGTTTTTATTGACAATGTCGGGAGCTTATGATTTCCACATCCATTTCGCCGGGGAGTGCCAAATTATCCGACAACGGATTGCCCGAGAGACTCATTACCGTAAGTTTTTTTAAACGGGAAAAATCCAACGAATCGATCCGGTTGCAGGAGACGTCCAAAGCCATTATGCTTTCGGGCAGATGAAGTTCGGTGATCCGGTTATTCGAACAAAACAAATACATCAACCGGTTTAACGCACTCAAGTCTAAAGTTTCCAAACGGTTGTTTTCACAATGCAGGCTGATCAGCGAAGCGAAGTGTTCGATGCCTTTCAGGTTGCTTATTTTCCGGTTACTAACGTCCAAATACACGATATGACGTATATTTTCGACATCAATTTGTCCGTCGGCCTTATCGTCGTATCCCGATTGTATGAGTGCTTGCTCGAAATGCGGGTCGGGGATGGAGACGGCCGGCATGGCGCTACGTTTTGGCTCCGCATTATTGAACAGGATGGCGAATATGTATATGAGCATATGGAGTGGCATTCCTATGTTTTCTTTACGGGATAAAATTACCGTGCGCCGTTGAGATGTTTATCCGTAAAATCCCATAGACATAAAAAATCTATGATTTCCGTGAGGCGAACGGGGATTATATTTCGTTCAGTTCCATTTTAAACCGAAGCAAGCGGTCGGATTGACGGTCCCTGACCATAACGGTGAGGAAATATTGTTTTTGGTTTTTAGGGAAACGTATTTTTACGATAAAAGGGCGCGCTGCCAAAAGCCCGGCCTCCATGCCGTCGGGATATTGTTTGGTGAGCAGGCCGGGTTTTAAAATAAGGATATCCTTGTCGGCATTGAGGAGTTTGACGGAAAAGGAGGGAAAAATTCTTTGATTTTTTTCTTGGAGGCCTGTCAGACCTTCGATGTAGAATTTGTAGGTATGTTCGGGATTAATTTTTCCGTCAGCGACCACTTTTTTGTCCGTTTCGTCCCACAAGTAAGCTTTGGTATAACTCAAGTTCCGGTTTTTGACTTTACAAAAGGCTGCCGGCCGGACGGTAAAAGGCATACGGGCGGCAAGCCTTCCTTGGCCTTTCCGGTCGGTAATGTGAAGTATCCATTCGTATTTATCGTTTTTATCATGCGAGAAAACCATGGGAACGGAGGCGTGTAGCAGGAGCGGTTTGAGTTCGGTGCCTTCAGAAAAAGCATCCAAGAGGCGGGGATTGTGATTGACGGTATCCTTGCCGTTTTTGATGACGGTTAAGGACATGGCCGGATAGGTTTTTCGGTTGATTTCCGTGAATCCTTTTACGTTGTTGAAGAGCATTTTTACTTGTTCGCCGTAAGTGAAGGTATTGCGCGTTTCTTCCATGTCGTTAACTTCCAACCATATACGCTCGCTAGTTATTCCTTCGGGGCGGACGGTTATTATTTCGCCGGAAGTTTTTTCCTTTTTATCGCCGCAAGCCCACAACAAGAAACTTACAGGCAGGAAAAGTGAAATAAGTTTTATCGTTTTCATGAGGATCGGTTTTATAACAAGCGGCCACATTCTGCGTGGAGGACATAGCCGCTATTCCGGATTTATTTCAAAGTCAATTTTTTTGTTATTACGACTCGATCAGTGATTATTCTGACCATATAGATTCCCGGAACGAGTTCCGTGACGTCGTATTGATTACGTTTTCCGTCGCGCAAGACGAGTTTTCCGTTTGTATCGTATATTTCCACACGCCGGATTTCACGTCCGGTTTTAATATAAAAACGACCTTCGGAAGGATTGGGATAAAGCGTTACGTCCGCAAAGATTGCGTTGTCGATGGATTGATAATTACAATCATCACTGAAATAGTGATGCGGATCGATGACGGTCCAGTTGGCGGCGCTCCAAGCCGGATCGTCCACTTGGATGCAAGTTAAGTCCGGATTTCCGGTAGTTTCGAAATCATCGATAATGGTATTGTTTCCGTTTTTCACATTCAATTCGGTGAGCAGATTGTTACTACAGTACAGTTCTTCCAATGCCGGATTTTGCGATACATCCAACGAGGCGAGTTGGTTGTTACTACAATGCAGATGAACCAGAGCCGGACTTTGGGTCACGTCCAGCGAAGTGAGTTGATTATTATAACATTCCAGTTCGGTTAACACCGGTTTTTGCGATAAATTTATCGAGGTAAACTGGCTTCTAATACAATTTATCGTTTCCAATGCCGTGTTTTGGCTTAGGTCCAAGGCGGTGATCGGTAAATCCGATAAGTATAGAGATTCCAGGCCGGTATTGTTGGTCAAATCCAAAGTGTTTAGTTGGGGAAGAGAAGATAGTCTCAAGCTTTTCAAGAGTGTGTTTTGAGACAAATCCAAAGTGGTTAGTGAAGCTTGAGTAATCTCCAGACCTATTAAATTCGTGTTTTGTGTAAGATCCAAAGAAGCAATTTGTGTATGAATTAATATCAAACTATATAGCGTGGTGTTTTGTGATACATCTATCGAAGAAAGCGGAGCGAACTGAATAAGTACCGATTCCAGGTTAGCCAACGTGGAAAAGTTGACCCCGGTGAGCTGGGAACAATGGCTTAAGTTCACACTTTTCAAGTTTATGTTTTGTGACAGGTCCAAATAAGTTGTAGAGGAGTGTGTAATAAGCAGTCTTTCCAGTGCGCCAAAATCTTCCAATCCGGTAAAATCGGCAATGGGTCCTATTCCGATGTTAGTACCCAGTTCGGTTATGTTTTCGATATTCGCCGTAAGGACATAATCGTCAAGGACGGTATCGTAACCTAATGAAATAAGCAATTGTTCGAAATTATCGTCGGGTACGTAGGTTACTTGTCCGTTACAGGAAATGTTGAAAGATTGTTGCGGGTCGATATTGGTCCAGTTGGCGGCGCTCCAAGCCGGATCGTCCACGTCGATACAGCTCAAGGCAGGGCATCCCGTGGTATTGAAGTTGGTATTGGTTATGGCTTGGTTGTTTCCGTTGCGCAGATCCAACGAATTCAGGTTGGTCGCATTATTGGTTTTGACCGACAACAGATTCGGATTTTGCGATAAATCCAGGGATGTGATGGGAGTGTTTTGCAAGGAAATATCTTCCAACAGCGGATTGGCCGACACGTCGATTTGAGCGATTTGCGTTTGGTTGGCATATAATTTTTTCAGTTTAGGATTCTGAGATACATCCAAGTTGGAAACGGGGTTGCCCGAAATATACAAGCCTACCAAGTCGGGATTGTTCGATACGTCGATGTTCGATATATTGTTGTTGGTAGCATGTAAAGAAATCAAACGGATGTTGGCCGAAATATCCAAGGAGGTAAGTTGGTTATTTTGCACTCTCAAGTATTCTAAGAAAGTCAAGTTGGAAATATCCAAAGAAGAGATTTGATTGTCGTTTATGTAGAGATATTTAAGCGACACGAAGTCTTCGATTCCGGTCATATCGGTGATGCCTTTGTTGGCAAGGGGAAGGCCGCCCGTGATGTTTTGAATATTGGCCGTTAGCACATAATCGTCGAGGACGGTATCATAGCCTTGGTCGATTAAGACTTGTTCGAAATTATCGTCGGGTACATAGGTCATCGGGGCGGCACAGTTTGTGCCAAAGGTGTGGTGCGGGTCGATGTTGGTCCAGTTGGCGGCGCTCCAAGCCGGGTCGTCCACGGTGATACAGCTCAATTCCGGGCATCCGGTGGCGTTAAAATAATTGTTTGCAATGGCTTGATTGCTTCCGTTGGCCAAGTTAAGCGATTTGAGGTTGGGGTTGTTTTGAACGAAAACCCGTGTGAGGGCGGGCAACATGCTCAAATTCAGGGTTAACAAATTGGTTTGTTCCAAATATACCTGTTGCAATTGGGTGTTGGCCGAAAGATCCAACACGGTTATGGGATTTCCCGAAAGGGATACGACCTGTAAGGCGGTATTTGCCGACAGATTTATGGTGCCCAAGTTATTTTCGCCGGCATACAAAGTATTGAGATTACTCAATGCCGACACGTCCAAGTCGGTTAATTGATTGTTTGTTATGCTGAGGTAGGTTAAAGCCGTGTTATTGGACAAATCCACCGCAGCAATGTTATTGTTGGAGCAGTTAAACACGGACAGGGAAGTAAAGTCTTCAATACCGGTTAGGTCGGAAATGTTTAAGTTCGTCAAATTCAGCGAAGTGATGTTTTGGATGTTATTCGTAGGAACGTAATTATTGAGTAAGTTATCATAGCCCGAATCGATTAATTTTTGTTCGAAGTTATCATCCGGAATGTAAGTATGTGGCATGGTGCAGTCGTCGCTAAAAAATTGTTGCGGGTCGACAAAGGTCCAAGTGGCGGTACTCCAAGCGGGGTCGTCCACTTGGATGCAGGTCAAACCGGGATTTCCGGTGGTCCGGAATTTGAATGCCAAAGACATAGCCGTGTTGTTTCCGTTTTTTACATTGAGCGAAACAAGTTGATTGTTCTGGCAGTCCAAATGGTCCAATTGCGTGTGTTGGCTCAGATCCAGGTCCGTCAATTGGTTATTCATTACCCATAGTTTTCTCAACAGAAGGTTTTGCGAGAGGTCCAGGTTTGTTAATTGGTTTTCATCACAACTCAGTTCTTCCAAATTCGTGTTGGCGGAAATGTTTAAAGATGTCAGTTGATTATTGCTTAGGTAAAGTTTGACCAATGCGGTATTTTGAGAGAGGTCGATAGCGGTGAGTTGATTGTCGCTCAGCCATAATTCTTCCAACCCCGTGTTGTTTGACACGTCCACGGTGGAGAGGTTATTGTAGCGGCAATTCAATTTGACGAGTGAAGTAAAATCTTCGATTCCGGTCAGGTCCGAAATGTTTTTTCCGGACAAATCCAAGGCGATAATATTTTGAATATTAGCCGTAGGCACGTAATCGTCGAGTACGTTATCGTAGCCCATGTCGATAAGGGCTTGTTCGAAGTTATCGTCCGGCACGTAAGTGTTTTGCGCCGAAAACGTAGTGGCAAATCCTATGCAAAGAAGAAATAAAAGTGTTCTCATTATATTTTTCTTTTATTGGTGATGAAAATTATTGTTTGAGCCATTTTATGACTGCCATCTCGTTGCCGGTTCGCACGATGACGCTATACAAACCCCGGGGCAAATGTCCGGCATTGTAAACTTTACGGCCTGAAGAAAGCCAAAGCGTTTTTCCCGAAACATCTTGAATTTCCACCTCTTTTACCGGATACGGACTGTCGATACGGAAAGTTCCTTCGGAAGGATTGGGGAATAAGCTCACATCTACAATAGCTTTGTCCGGAACGGATTGAAAATTACAATCCAGATTAAAAAACTGTTGCGCATCGATATTGGTCCAGTTGGCACTGCTCCATACGGGGTCGTCCACTTCGATGCAGGTCAAACCGGGATTGCCGGTGCTATTGAACTGGGTTAAAATGGTGTTATTGCCGTTTTTAACGTTGAGTTCGGTAAGTTGATTGTTACTGCAGTTTAATGTTTTTAAATTAGTTATTTGTGACAAATCCAACGATGTAAATTGATTGTTTTGCAAATACAAGAATTCCGGAGAGCCGTTCTGCGGAAAAACTACAGATGACAATTGATTATCGGACAAGTTTAGTTCTTGTAAGGCCGTATTGGAAGTAAGGTCTAAATTGGTTAATTGATTTCCGCTGAGATTGAGATTGATAACAGCCGTATTTTGTGATAAGTCGATGGAGGTTAATTGATTTCCCGGCAGCCAAAGATCCCAAATCATTGTATTTTGTGACAAATCGATGGTGTTGATTTGCGTTTGTTCGATGTAAAGTAGTTGCAAGTTCACCAGCGATGTCAGGTCTATACTTGTCAACGGATTTTGTCCGCAGCTTAAGGACCGTAACGCCGTGTTTTGTGACAGGTCAATTGAGGACAATTGATTGTTGAAACAATACAGGTATTGCAATGCGGTAAAATCCTCGATACCGGTCAGGTCGGCGATATTTTTACTGGCTACATTCAGGCTTGTAACGTTTTGGATATTCGCCGTAAGGACATAATCATCGAGTACGGTATCGTAGCCCAAGTCGATGAGGGCTTGTTCGAAGTTGTCGTCCGGCACGTAGGTCATCGGCGCCGAGCAGTTCGTGCTAAAAGTTTGATGGACATCGATATTGGTCCAGTTGGCGGCGCTCCAAGCCGGGTCGTCCACGTCGATACAGCTCAAGGCAGGGCATCCCGTGGTATTGAAGTTGGTATTGGTTATGGCTTGGTTGTTTCCGTTGCGCAGATCCAATGAACCCAGGTTAGCGGCATTGTTGGTTTTGACCGACAACAGATTCGGATTTTGCGATAAATCCAGGGATGTGATGGGAGTGTTTTGCAAGGAAATCTCTTCCAACAGCGGATTGGCCGACACGTCGATTTGAGCGATTTGCGTTTGGTTGGCATATAACTTTTTGAGTTTGGGGTTGTTAGACAGGTCCAGTGAGCTGATGGGATTGTCGGATATATACAAGCCCACCAAGTCGGGATTGTTCGATACGTCGATAGCCGAGATATTGTTACCGGACATTTGCACGTTAATCAGTTTGGTGTTGGCCGAAATGTCCAAAGAGGTAAGTTGGTTATTTTGCACTCTCAGATATTCCAAAAAAGGTAAATTGGACACGTCGATAGAAGTGAGTTGGTTGTCATTTACATAGAGGTATTTTAGCGAGATAAAATCCTCGATACCGGTCAGGTCGGTAATGCCTTTATTGGCAAGGGGAAGACCTCCGGTGATATGTTGAATATTGGCCGTAAGCACATAATCGTCGAGTACGTTATCATAACCTTGGTCGATAAGCACTTGTTCGAAGTTGTCATCGGGCACGTACGTCATCGGTGCCGAACAGTTGGTGCTAAAAGTGTGATGCGGGTCGATGTTGGTCCAGTTAGCGGCGCTCCAAGCCGGGTCGTCCACTTCGATACAATTTAAGTCGGGACATCCCGTAGTGTTGAAATAATTGCCCGAAATGGCTTGATTATTACCGTTGGCAATGTTTATTGATTTGAGGTTGGGATTGTTTTGTGCTATGAATCGCGTAAGTCCGGGCAACATGCTCAAATCCAGGGTTAACAAATTGGTTTGTTCCACGTATAAATATTGTAATTGAGTATTGGTTGACAGATCCAATACGGCCAACGGATTGTTGGAAAGGTTTATAAGCGAAATGGAGGTATTGGCCGAAAAGTTTACGTTGGACAAATTGTTACCGTTGGCATAAAGTGTGGTCAGGTTGGTCAATGCGGAGATATCCAAACCGGTTAAGTTGTTATTGGTTATACTTAAGAAAGTCAGTGCCGTATTATTAGACAAGTCCACCGATGAAATGTTGTTGTAAGAGCAATTTAATACAGATAAAGAAGTAAAGTCTTCGATACCGGTGAGGTCGGAAATATTTAACCCCAGCAGGTTGAGCGATGTAACATTTTGAATATTAGCCGTAGGCACGTAATCGTCAAGCACCGAGTCGTAGCCCAAGTCAATCAGTTTTTGTTCGAAATTATCATCCGGAACGTAAGTCAAGCCGGCGGAGCAGTTGACACTAAAATATTGTTGCGGGTCGATGTTGGTCCAGTTGGCGGTGCTCCAAGCCGGGTCGTCCACTTCGATACAAGTCAGGTTCGGACATCCCGTGGTATTGAAGTTATTCCCGCTGATGGCCAGATTGTTTCCGTTTCTCATATTAAGAGATGTCAATTGGGTAGCATTGACCGCCGAAAATAATATCAAATTAGGATTGAGTTTAAGGTTCATACTTGCGATTTGCGTATTGTCGATGGATAAGCGTCTCAATTGCTGTAAATTAACGGTTTCGAATTGTGTAATCGGGTTGTGGCTTAAATTGACCTCCCTTAAGGCATTGGCATGGTTAATGCCGGTGAGGTTGTTGTTTTGCACATATAAATTACGCAGGTTTTGCAAGTTACTCACATCCAATGTGCTTAGATTATTATTGCTTACATTTAGTATTAAAAGCGATATGAAATCTTCGATACCGGTGAGGTCGGATATATTTTTACCGGACAGATTAATTGAAGACAGGTTTTCTATATTGGAAGTTAACACATAGTCGTCCAACACGTCATCATGTCCCAGGTCGATTAGGGCTTGCTCGAAGTTATCGTCGGGAACGTAAGTATAGAGTTCACTCCAGCAGTCGAGGCTAAAAATGGTGTTGGAACTTACATTGTACCAATTGGCGGTACTCCATGCGGGATCATCCACCTGAATGCAAGTTAGCGAGGTTCCCGTGGTATTAAAATCGGCACTGGATATATTGACATTGTTTCCGTTTTGAACGTTGAGCCATGTCAAATATATACTGTTTTCCACCCGGACTTTGGTAAGGTTGGGCATTTGTGAGAGGTCTAATTCGGTGATATTCGAATTGGCCGTATATATTTCTTCCAAATTGGTATTATTGGAAAGGTCGAGATTGGTAATTCCCGTCCAGTTGATGCTCAAAATCCTTAAATCGGGGCAATGTGACAGGTCCAATTGGGTCAATTGCGGAGAATTACCCGCCAAATGCAAGCTCATTAACGAACTGCAACCGGTAAGATTCACCGAGCTGATACGGTTGTTCATCACACTTACGTGTCTTAGGTTGGACATACCCGACAAATCCAATGTTTGCAAGGTCTGAGAGTTGTTCCAATAACCGTTATTGCAATAGAGGATTTCTAACGACGTAAAGTCTTGTATTCCCGTAAGATCCTGAATAAGCCGGCTGGATACGTCAAGCGTCGTAATATTTTGAATATTGGCCGTAAGGACATAATCGTCGAGGACGTTATCGTAGCCCAAGTCGATAAGGGCTTGTTCGAAATTGTTGTCGGGCACGTAGGTCAGTTGTGCCGAAAAATGATGCGAAAGCAGAAAAAAAGGAAGCAAGGATAAGATTATTTTTTTCATTTTGGGTAAATTTTTGAAAATGGAATAAGGAAATTTTATCGAATGATGAGACTTCGGTTGACCGAACGCCCGGTACGCTTGAGTTGAATACGCACGAAATATATGCCTTCGGGAAGTTCTTCCAGTTCGTAGCGGTGTACCGGCGCGTAAGTTTTAACGGTTTTTCCGCTTAGATCGGTTATGGACACTCGGCCGATTTCCAAAGGAGTATTTACGATAAAATATTCGGAAGCGGGGTTAGGGAAAATCCCCACATTAACTTCTTCGTTATCAACCGACTGGGTGGAACAGTCCGCACTAAAATACTGTTGCGAATCGATATTGGTCCAGTTGGCACTGCTCCAAGCCGGGTCGTCCACTTCGATGCAAGTAAGATCAGGATTGTTCGTGCTGTTGAATTGCGTAATAATGTTATTATTACCGTTTCTCACATTTAAGGAAGTCAATTGGTTATTCCGGCATTGTATTGTTTCAAGAAGCGTATTTTGGGATAAATCGAGTTGTGTAATTTGATTAAAAATGCAATTAAAAACTTCCAAATTGGTATTATTCGACACGTCAATCGAGGTGAGTTGATTAAAGGCACAGTTTAAATCCGTTAAAGCCGTGTTTTGTGATACGTTTAATGTCGTTAGCTGGTTACCGAAACAACGCAATTGGGTCAGCGCGGTATTTTGAGTTATATTCAACGAGCTAAGTTGACTGTTATTTGCACAGTACAAATAAGTTAAATTCGGATTTTGCGACAGATCCAACGAGGTCAACAAAGTTTGGGACAAACTCAAGGTTTGTAATTGGCTCAGAGTGGAAATATTCAAGTCGGTTAAAGGGTTTTGCGTACAAGACAAATTTCTTAACATCGTGTTTTGCGACAAGTCCAATACGCTTATCTGATTATTGCCGCAATGAAGAACTTCCAATGCCGAAAAGTCTTCGATACCGGTCAGGTCGGCAATGCCTTTTCCGATGATATTGAGTGTAACTACATTCTGAATGTTCGCCGTAGGAACCGAGTCGTTCAATACCGTGTCGTAACCCAAATTTATAAGTGCTTGTTCGAAATTGTCGTCGGGCACATAAGTGTTTTGGGCAAAGGCTTCTCCGGTGAAACTCAAAAGCAGTAAAAAGATAATTTTTCTCATGGATTTAACGAATTATTTACGGGTAAAAGTATTTTTTACATCTGACAACAACTTCTACGAAATCCCAGAGTCGAAAAAAATCTATGATTTCATAGAGGCATTCTTTTCTACAAGTTTTCCGGTCGCTTAATTAACATCCTTAAACAGGCTTCCCACTTTTGTCTCGCGGATGCGTTTTTTAGAAAAAGACGGGTTTGCTTCCGGTTGCGCGTCAATACCAAAACCGCATCAAACTTTTCCCGGACGGGAGCATGATTAGTTGTGTCTTTAAGCAGTTTGTCGGCCAATTCGGATAGTTTTTTCAAAGCATCCCGGTCGAGACTTACCCGTGTAAACGAGCCTCCGTCATAATGGCCCGTGGAGCTTTTTGTCGGCGATACGGGCTTGTACGTCAAAACATTATCCGATATTTTATAGATATTGTTGTTGATATCCACATAAACGATTCGCTCGTAGGACATGGGCGACGACATGTTTTTACACCCTGCAAGCATACAAGCACAACACAAGAACAGCGAAAAACGAAACACTTTTTCCGGCACAAGCGAAATTTTTCCGCTTAATTTCCGCTTAATATATGCAAACGACATCCCGAAAAACCGGGAGGAAAGCGAAATCTATGAAATCATGGATGTAGCAACGGAATATTAAAAAAAATACCGGGTCCGCTTCAAAGTTGATGAGGATTTTAAAAAAAGATTTATTCTAATCGAATTGTAAACCGGGATACCGGCGCCGGAAAAAAGGCGATAAAACATCCAGCTTGTGTTTGCTCTGCCCATCCGGCCCTCATCACTAAAATGCGAAGAATTTTATGTTCATCCGTTTAAAAAATTCATTCCGGGAAATTTTTACAGCCCAGCGTGGCAAAGAATAAATTATTAAGCCTGCGCATTTATTCTAAAGAAAAAAATCACCGTTTTTTTTGGATAAGAAAAAGTTTTTTTATATTTGCAATCGCAAAACCGGAACCGCCTAAAGGTTTACGGGTTTATAAAAGGTGCGGTAGTTCAGTCGGTTAGAATGCCGGCCTGTCACGCCGGAGGTCGCGGGTTCGAGTCCCGTCCGCACCGCAAAAGCAAAACCGCCTCGTAAACGGGGCGGTTTTTTTATTTACCGAACGCATACAGACGGCCGGTTTGATGTGAATTTCCGGACAACCGCGAAAAATCCGCCGCACAAAACCCGGTATCGCGGTTACTTTTCGAGTAATTGTTGAATTTTTTCCATATTCGGTGTCAGAATCACTTCTATACGCCGGTTTTTGGCTTTGTTTTGCGGTGTGTCGTTAGGAGCCACGGGATGGTACTTGCTTCGCCCGGCCGCTATAAAACGTTCGGGGGCGAGATTTTTATTTTTCAACAACTGACGTACTACGGTAGTTGCCCGCTTAACGGATAAATCCCAATTGTCTTCAATAAACTGGTTGCCGCGATAAGGCACATTATCGGTATGTCCTTCAATCATGATTTCAATGTCGGGATGATCGGCCAAAACTTTGGCGATCTTGCCGATAGCACTGGCCCCTTGCGATTTGAGTTTCCAACTTCCCGAGTCAAACAAGAGTTTGTTTTGCATGGAAACATACAACTTGCCGTTTTTCATATACACCTGCAAGCCTTGTTGTTTGAACTCGTCCAATGAGGCCGTCAAACTTTGCTTGACACGATTGAGCAAGGCTTCTTTTTCCGAAATCAAGCGCTCGAGTTCATCGATACGGGCCGAACGTTCGGCCAAGTCCTGTTGCATTTTTTCAAGCAATTCGCGCTCTTTGGCCAAACGTTTTTCTTTTTCTTCAAGCTGACGGATGAGCTCTCTTGTTTTTATGGCTTCGGCTTCCAATGCCGCCGAACTTTTTTGACTCAGCGCATCATACGAAGCCTGTAAGTTTTTGTAGGCCTGTTCGGTCGAGTTATATAATTGCTTGAGCGTTAGATGTTCTTTTTTTAGGTTCTCACAATCCTTTTGTAAAGCTTGATGCGTATTTTCAAGCCGCAAGAGCCTGTTTTTCAAACTGTCGTTCTCTTCTTCCAAGTCCGACAAACGGGACCGGCCGGTATAATATTTCTCTTCAAGTTCGGCATACTTTTGCTTGCTTACGCAAGAGGAAAAAATGACAGACAAGGCAAGCCATATTCCCAAAAACTTTTTCATAACGGAAAATTTTATCATACAAACATACGAAATGATAAAGTAATAACTCTTTAACCCATACAAATATTATCCGGTTTAATTTATAACGGATTAAGATTTTACCGACGCAGATGAATTTGTTGAAAATTTTAACAAAATAAATTGCTTTACCGAGACGTTTTTTGAGTAACTTTGTAATCATGAAATGGAAACTTGCCGCCGAACCCGAAGAAAGCGTAGTCAAACATATTGAAAAGGAACTCAACATACCCTATAAGATTGCCCGCTTACTTGCCCGGCGCGGGATAGAAACCTACGAGCAAGCCCGGAAATTTTTCAAACCCTCCTTCAACGACATTTACGATCCCTTCCAGATGAAGGGCATGGATAAAGCCGTCGAGCGAATTGAAAGCGCCGTTCGTAACCGGGAAAAAATTCTCATTTACGGGGACTATGATGTGGACGGCACCACGGCCGTGGCCATTTTATATTCCTTCTTGAAAAATTATTACGACAACTTGGATTTTTACATCCCCGACCGCAATACGGAAGGATACGGTATTTCATTTCAAGGTATCGATTATGCCCGGCAAAACGAGGTGGCATTAATCGTAGCTTTGGATTGCGGCATCAAAGCCGTGGAACAAATCCGGTATGCCAACTCCTTGGGCATCGACGTCATTATAGGCGACCACCACACGCCCGGCGAAGTACTTCCCGAAGCCTTTGCTATCCTCAATCCCAAACAAAAAGATTGTCCCTATCCCTACAAAGACTTGAGCGGTGCGGGCATCGCTTTCAAAATTATCCAAGCACTCAACATTCGACAGGGAAAATCCATCGACAAAATCATTCCCTACTTAGACCTGCTGGCCGTGGCCATAGCGGCGGATATCGTTCCCATCACGGACGAAAACCGAACCTTGATGTATTTCGGTCTGCAACAACTCAACCTTGCCCCCCGCCCCGGACTGAAAGTATTGATGAAGTCCATGACCAAAACCGAATGGAAGGTCCCGGACCTGGTGTTTATTCTAGCACCCCGTATCAATTCGGCCGGCCGAATGGATCACGGAAAACGCGCCGTGGAACTGCTCATCGAACCCGACGAAATGAAAGCCGAAGAAATGGGTTTGGCTTTGGAAGACAACAACCGGCAACGCAGAGAAACCGATATCAATATCACCGAAGAAGCCTTGCAAATCATTACCGACCACCTGGACCCCGACCAATATACCACCGTCGTTTACGACAAAAATTGGCATAAAGGCGTCGTAGGTATCGTAGCATCAAGACTGATTGAAAAGTATTACCGCCCCACGATCGTGCTTACTTATTCCGAAGCGGACGATTTGTGGGTGGGCTCGGCCCGAAGTGTGAAAAATTTCGATTTATATGCCGTACTGGACAGTCTGCGGGAATATATTCATCAGTTCGGCGGACATAAATTCGCCGCGGGACTTTCCGTAAAACCCGAAAACCTCAAGGCCTTTATCAAAGCCTTTGAGGCAAAAGTGCGTGAAGTTATGCCCGAAGAAATGCGCGAACCCGAATTGGAAATCGAAGAAGAACTGGACCTAATCGATATAACCCCCAAATTTTATCGATTGCTCAAGCGGTTCGAACCTTTCGGGCCGGGAAACATGAAACCGGTTTTCTTTACCCGGGATTTGCGCGATACCGGATTTGCCAAAACCGTGGGAAAAGAAAACCGACACCTTCGGATGTTTGTCATGGACGGCACTACACGCGCCTCATTGGTAGCCATCGGATTCAATTTGGCCGATAAAATGCCACTCATTCAAAACAAACAGCCCTTTTCGGCCGTATATCAAATCGATGAAAATCATTGGAACGGACGAACAAGCCTGCAACTCAAATTGAAAGATATTAAACCCGGCAATCCTTTTGAAAATAAAGGATAATCAAAACACGAAGCAGCGAAAAAACAAAAAAAGTGGGTCCTGGCGGACTCGAACCGCCGGCCTCTGCCCTGTCAAGGCAGCGCTCTGAACCGACTGAGCTAAGGACCCGGTTTCAACATGCAAATTTAATTAATTATTCCTTCAACACCCAATCTCCGCTATTGATCAAAGGCAAGGCTTTTTTATACTTGATTTGTTTTTCTTCTCCGGTATTGACGTTAAGAATGGTTACTATTTCGTTTCGCCCTATTTTTCGCCCTTCCCGTTTGATGGGCGTAGTCACTTGAGGTGGCGCTTGTGTAACGGCTTGCGGTCCTTTCTCCGCCAATTCTTCCATCGACGGAATGTGGCGTTGGGGGTGCGGCCGCCGTCCCGCCGTGGTGTCGGTGCGGGTTTCGGTATAACGCGGTTTTTGACGGCGTTGCTGACGGCTTTCTCGTATTTGATTCGGGTCGGGAGCGGGCAAGTCGGCTTTAAACAGGAACGAAATAACTTCTTTATTGACTTTGTCGAGCATACTTCTAAATAACTCGTATGCTTCGAATTTGTAAATCAACAGCGGGTCTTTTTGTTCGTACGATGCCGTTTGAACCGCCGTTTTCAGCTCGTCCATTTTACGCAAATGTTCTTTCCACGCTTCATCGATAATGGCCAATACCACGTTGCGTTCAAAATCTTCGATCAATTTTTCGCCTTGCGTGTTGTAGGCCTCTTCAAGATTTGTGGATATTTGAATGGTTCGCAGTCCGTCGGTAAACGGAACGGCAATACGTTTGTATTGATGCCCTTGATTTTCATATACGTGTTTGATAAGCGGATATATTCCGTCGGCCGCCCGTTTGATTTTGTCCAGATAATACCGGTAGGCTTTGTCGAAAATCAAATCGACCAATTCGCGTTCGTCTTTGCTTTTAAATGCTTCTTCACTCACGGGCGAACGCATGGAGAAGTTTTTGATGAGTTCGTTTTCAAATTCTTGGAAATCATCCTTTTGTTTGGCGTTTTGAACGATATACTCGGCCAATTCGTAAATCATGTTTACGATGTCCACCCGAAGACGTTTGCCTTCGAGGGCGTGACGACGTTTTTTGTAAACCAATTCCCGCTGCGCATTCATCACGTCGTCGTATTCCAACAAACGCTTACGTATGCCGAAGTTGTTTTCCTCTACTTTCTTTTGGGCGTTTTCGATGGATTTGGTGATGCGTGAATGTTGAATGGCTTCGCCTTCTTTCATACCCAGCCGGTCCAGGATTTTGGCCATTTTTTCCGACCCGAACAGGCGCATCAGATCGTCTTCAAACGAAACGAAAAATTGCGAGGAGCCGGGGTCGCCCTGACGTCCGGCACGTCCGCGCAACTGCCTGTCCACACGTCGCGAATCGTGACGTTCGGTGCCTATAATGGCCAACCCGCCGGCTTTTTTAACGTCGGGGTGCAGTTTGATGTCGGTGCCGCGCCCGGCCATATTGGTGGCTATGGTTACTTGGCCGGGATTTCCGGCTTGGGCAACGATTTCGGCTTCGCGCTGGTGGTGCTTGGCGTTTAAGACGTTGTGCGGTATTTTTCTTATTTTCAGCATTTTACTTAACAGCTCGGAAGTTTCCACGGAAGTGGTCCCTACCAATACCGCACGGCCTTGATTTCGCAAGCGTTCGATTTCGTCGATGATGGCGTTGTATTTTTCACGTTTGGTGCGATATACCAAGTCGTTTCTATCGTCGCGAATTACGGGTTTGTTGGTGGGAATTTCCACTACGTCCAATTTGTATATTTCCCAAAACTCACCGGCTTCGGTAACGGCCGTTCCGGTCATGCCGGCCAATTTGCGGTACATTCTGAAGAAATTCTGCAAGGTAATGGTGGCGTGGGTTTGAGTTGCCGCTTCGATTTTTACGTTTTCTTTGGCTTCAATGGCTTGGTGCAATCCGTCGGAGTAACGGCGTCCCTCCATAATACGGCCTGTTTGTTCGTCCACGATTTTTACCTGACCGTCGAGTACCACGTATTCCACCTCTTTTTCAAACAGGGTGTAGGCTTTGAGCAATTGGTTAAGGGTGTGCAGGCGTTCGCTTTTCAAGGCATATTCCCGGAAAATTTCGTCTTTTTTCTTCATTTTTTCTTCTTCGGGAATGTCCATTTTGTCGATTTTTCCTATTTCTTCGCTTATATTGGGCAGGATGAAGAAATCGGGGTCGGTCAGGCGCGAGAGAAAATCGATACCTTTGTCGGTGAGTTCGATGGCATTGTTTTTTTCGTCGATGACAAAGAACAAATCTTTATCGATAAAGGGCATTTCGCGTTGGCGGTCTTGCATGTAGTAGGCTTCGGTTTTTTGAAGCAATTGTTTCATGCCGGGTTCGCTTAAGAATTTGATGAGCGCCCGGTTTTTGGGCAGTCCTCTAAAGACTCTGTACAGATGTGTTCCGCCTTCCTTTTCGTTGCCTTCTTTGATGAGTTTTTTGGCTAAGGCCAGTTCTTTGGTCAGGCTTTGGTGCTGCGCTTGGACGATTTTTTCCACATAAGGTTTCAACTCGTTGAATTCATGTCTGTCGCCTTGTTCTACGGGGCCGGAGATAATGAGCGGCGTACGGGCGTCGTCGATCAATACGCTGTCCACTTCGTCCACGATGGCATAGTTGAGTTCGCGTTGCACTACGTCTTTCATGTCGTGTGCCATGTTGTCGCGCAAATAGTCGAATCCGAATTCGTTATTGGTGCCGTAGGTAATGTCGGCTTCATAAGCTTTGCGGCGCGCTTCGGTGTGGGGTTGGTGCAGGTCGATACAGTCCACGCGTAATCCGTGAAATTCGTAAAGCGGTCCCATCCAAGCGGCATCGCGGCGTGCCAGGTAGTCGTTTACGGTAACCAAATGTGTGCCTCGACCGGGCAGGGCGTTGAGGTAGAGGGCCAGTGTGGCCACCAGGGTTTTTCCTTCACCGGTTTGCATTTCGGCGATTTTGCCCTGATGCAATACGATTCCGCCCATCAGTTGCACGTCGTAATGTACCATATCCCATTTCACTTGTTTTCCGGCGGCATCCCATTCGTTATGCCAGACGGCTTTGTCGCCTTTGATTTCCACGTAACTTTTGGTGGCGGCCAATTCTCTGTCGAAAGGGGTGGCCGTTACTTCCAGCCTATCGTTTTCTTTGAACCTGCGTGCGGTTTCGCGCATCACGGCAAAGGCTTCGGGTAATATTTCGTTCAGTATGTTTTCTTCAATCGCATATTTTTCGTCTTCCAGCCGGTCGATTTCTTCATAGATGCTTTCTCTTTTGTCAATATCGGATTCGGCGGCGGCTTGTTGGCGTAATTCTTCCTGTTTTTGCTCGATTTCCCGGGTGGCGTCTTTTATTTTCCGCTTGAATTGTATTGTTTTGGCGCGTAATTCGTCGTTGGACAAATTTTTCAATCCGGGATAAATTTCATTGATTTTATCCACGATGGGTTGTAGTTCTTTAATGTCTTTCTGACGTTTGTCGCCGACAAAGATTTTCAATACGGAGTCTAAAATTCCCATAGTGCATTGGCTCTTTAAGTAAAATTCAAATTTACGTCATTTTTTTCTGTTTCGGAAAAACGGAAACGGCAAATGGGGCGATTTGTCGAATTACCGCACCGTACGATAGGAATTTCAATCCGTTTTTTCCTACCGGACATTGTCCCCGAAATACCTTATCTTTGTAGGCAAACGACAGAACCGTTCATGAAAGTTTTGATGATTTACGCCCGGGAATTTTCTTACGAGCCAAGCGTGAAATCTTTAGCGAACTATCCCGATGTTTCTGAAGGAAATTCTTACCGGGATGTTCAAGTGGTGTGCGTGCAAGTGGAATCCGAAGACACGGAAAATCTCAAAGCCAAAGAAACCAAATTGGTCAAGCTGATCAAATGGTTGGCTAAGAAAAACGAAACCCGACGGGTTTTGCTGCATTCCTTCGCCCACTTGTCCGAGAGTAAAGCATCGCCCGGAGTGTCCAAAGACTTTTTCGATAAAGTGGAACTGAGGCTAAAAAATGCGGGATACGAAGTTAATCAAACGCCGTTCGGATATTTTTTGGACTTGAAATTGGATGCGCCCGGCAAAAGCTCGGCCCGTGTTTTTAAAAGCATTTAAGCTATGTTTGAAAAAAAATTAATCGTAAGTTTAAGGCATGCTTCCATCCAACAGCGCGGCTATCCCGTTCTGAAAAATGTAAATTTGGACATTAGGGAGGGCGAAATGGTTTACTTGATTGGCAAAACCGGTTCGGGAAAGACCAGCTTGCTCAAGACGCTTTACGGCGAAATTCCCTTGATGGACGGGGTAGGGATGGTGGCCGGTATTTCGTTGCACAAACTCAAACGCAAGCAAATACCCGAATTGCGAAAACGCTTGGGCATCATTTTCCAAGACTTTCGATTGCTCCTCGACCGGAGCGTGTATGATAACCTGGACTTTGTCCTGAAAGCAACCGGATGGAAAAACAAAACCGACCGGAAAAAACGCATTGAAGAGGTTTTGGAAAAAACCGGAATGACACACGTAATGCATAAAGCCGCCCATGCCCTGTCGGGAGGTGAACAGCAAAAAATCGCCATTGCCCGGGCTTTGCTCAACGACCCCAAATTGATTCTGGCCGACGAACCCACCGGCAACCTCGACCCCGATACACGATTGGAAATCATGGAACTTTTCAAGGAAATCAACAAGTGGAAAAACACCATTGTTATGGCCACGCACGATTATTCCACCTTGTTGAAATACCCCGGCACCACTTACATGTGTCAAGACGGAAAATTTTTTGAAGTAGAAACCGAAACCACCTAACCCCTTGTCCCGTTACTTGCACATTGTGGCGTTTGACAATCCGTATCCGCCCGATTACGGCGGTGCTTTGGATGTTTTTTACAAAATGAAATCCTTACATGAGGCAGGCGTTAAAGTAATACTTCATTTATACACATACGGAAGAAACCAAACAAAACCTTTGGAACCGTTTACCGAAAAAATTTATATCTATCCGAGAAACAAATCCTTTTTCCGCCTGCTATCGTCACGACCTTTTATAGTAAACACAAGGCTGGATGACGGGTTGTCGGAAAATTTAAAGAAAGACGACCACCCCGTTCTTTTTGAGGGAGTTCATACCACAGGACAGGCCGGTAAACTTCGAGAACGTCAATTGTTTTTGCGGGCGCATAATATCGAAGCGGAATATTATGCACAGCTCGCGCGCGCCGAAAAGAACCTATTAAAAAAAATTTACTTTTATACGGAAGCCCGTAAACTCGAAGCCTTCGAAAAAAAAATAGTTCGGGAAATGGACGGAATTTTTTCCGTTCACCCCGACGAAGCCCGTTTTTTCCGCCGACTGCATCCGGTTGCGGAATGGATTCCCGTTTTTCATCCGTTCGAGAAAGTGGCATTGTCCGAAACGACCGAGGATTTCGTGCTATTTCACGGAAATTTGTCCGTAGCCGAAAACATAGCGGCGGTTCGGTATTTGTGGCATGAGGTTATGCGTGGATTGCCTTATAGGTTTGTGGTGGCCGGAAAAAATCCGCCGAACGAACTTGTCCGAATGGCTCACCGGCAAGGATTTGTTTTGGAGCCGAACCCGTCGGACAGGCGTTTGTCCGAATTGATTAAAAACGCCCGGGTTCATTTGCTTTATACCGAACAGAAAACCGGAATAAAACTCAAGTTACTAAACGTATTGTTTAACGGCAAGGAAGTTATCGTAAACGACAAAATGGTGTCCCGAACCCGGTTGGAACCCTTGGTGCAAATCGCCCGATCTGCCCGGGAAATGCAAGAAAGGATAAAAGAAGCATTCCAAAAGAATAATTTTGACTTCCGAAGCGTTATGCTACAACGGGAACAAATCCTGTCCGAATATTACAATAACCGGAAAAATGCCGAAAAGCTCGTCAAGCATGTCTTTTGAAAAAGGAATAAGCCTTATAATTCCCTACCGGAACCACTTGTCTTTTTTAGAAGAAACCTTATCATCGGTTTTCGAGCAGAAGCGTTTGCCCGACGAAATTATTCTCGTGGACGACTGTTCCGAAGACCATCCGGAAGCATTGATTACGAAATTCCGGGAAAAAAGTAGTGTTCCTGTCATTTACAAGCGGTTCGGAATGCACCGGGGCGTTTCGGCGGCAAGAAACGAAGGAATAAAAACCGCTCGATTTTCGCACGTGGCTTTTCTTGATGCGGACGACTGTTGGTCGCCGTGGCATTTATATGAATTTGAACGGGCATTGCGAAAGTTGGGCCGGGTGGATTATTATTCTTCCGCTTCCAGGATTTTTTACGGTTCGTGTCCCGGAAAATTGTCGAACGCTTCAGGTTTTGTTAGCACATCTTATTTGAAACTGGCTATGCGCAATGCCTTAAATGTCAATGCGTCGTCCGTAATTTTTTCAAAGCCTTTGATGGAAAAAACGGGTTTTTTCGATGAAAAATTACCGGTTTTTGAAGACATAGATTACTGGATGCGTGCGGGAAATTTTTCGGAAGTTATTTTCAATCGACGCACAAATGTTTTTATCCGCCGCTCTCAACCCGACAGCTTGAGCAAGCGATTGGAATATTATGATAATCCGTACCTTAAGGATAAATTCACGGATTACTTAAGCGATACCAACGACGAAAGAATAAAAAAATTTTTGCACCTGAACATTTACGGTACGATTATGCGCTTTAAAAAAGAAGGAAAAAAAGCGCCGGCCTTTTGGGAAAAAACATTGGACGAAAGTTTTTTGGATGTAAAACATCGCATCTTTCTTCGGCTACCTTCGGGGTGGGTTCGGATATTAACTCGTTGGAAATAAAAAAACCGCCCGTAAAGGAGCGGTTTTTTTATCAGGACTACGATAAGTTGTTTTATTGTTTGTCGTAATAAATATCCAATTCTCCGGGTGCTCCCCAGGACATCATAATTTGAGAGTCATTAACAAAATTAAAGGTAAAATTATATTCGTCTCCTTGATAGGTTATCGTAACATACAACTTTTGTTTGCTATAGTTCTCCGCCCAAGAGGTTACTTGAAGGTTAAGTGAATTACACGTAGAAGTATTGCTGTCATACATGTAAAGATCCCAAGAAGTTCCGTTTTGGCTTTTATCGAGAACGATTACTTCGTTAAGCCAACACATTACCTCAGGATCGCCCGAGTTGGTTACATCTTGATTTTGAACGATTACCTTGGAGGCATTCCAAGTTCCGACTCCATGAAGTACGGGTTCTTCACATTCGGGACAGTCTTCTTTTTTACACGATGTGGTGCTAAATACCAGCCCGGCCAATACAAACAAAACGAGTAGTTTTTTCATAATAAACAATTTTTAGAATTAATACCACAAATATAAACAAAAAAACCAATATAAATCAACGGATTTCGTAAATCAAAGAAATTTTTTTTTCAACCGGTTATTTCATAATTTTCATCTTTAATTAAAAATCTCATCAAGATGTCGTTTCAAGTTATATCCGCATCGGCGGGTTCGGGAAAAACGTACACGCTGAATTACGAAGTGCTCAAGCTTATTCTGGCGCCGGAAAAAAAACGTTTTGTCCGCAATATTCTGGCGATTACTTTTACGAACAAGGCTGCCAACGAAATGAAATTTCGCCTGTTGAAAACCTTGAAAGAAATCACACGAAAAACGGACACTTCTTTGATAACCCGGCTGTCCGAAGATTTGAAATTAACCGAACAAACCATCGTAAATTCGGCCAGAAAGCGCCTCAAAGAAGTGCTGTTTAACTACGATGACTTGGCTTACTCCACCATCGACACCTTTACCTTCAAGCTCATTCGTCATTTTTCCAAAGAACTCGGTTTAAACACAAGCATTAATGTGGAAATGAACGATTACGAAACCGTGGACGAACTTATCGAAACGTTTTTGCGCAACCTCTCCGAAGACCATCATTTGATAGACGAACTCAAAAACTTAAGCTTGCGTCAAATTGAAGAAGATAAATCCTGGGACGTTTTTCCCGTTCTGTCAAGGCTCAAAAATTACATACTGCCCGACTCATACCGCTATCATATCGAAATTTTGCAATCCATCGACGAAGCTCAAATTATTCGAACCAGAGAAGATATTCGACGGCAAATTTCCGGATGGAAGAAAAAACTTGAAGAAAAAGCTTCCGAACTAATGGAAATAATCAACCGCCCCCACATAAAAAAGTCCGTTAGCAGGGTCAACGATTTAATAAATTTACTCGACAAAATATCACAAGGCGAAATCCCCGACCCGAACAAAACCTTCGTCAAATGGTTCGTTAATGCAGATATGGAAACCTTACTCAAAAAAAACGGCGTTTGGGCCGACGAAGACCGGAATGCGGTCTATAACCTGACCCGGAAAATATTTTCCGAATTGACCCGACTCCAAAAACTCGTTATTTTTCTTCGGGCTATAACTCCCTTAAGCCTAATCCGAACCATCGGGGACGAAATTAACCGCTACAAAGAAGAAAACGATGTCATCTTTATTTCGGACTTTAACAAAATCATCGGGCGCGTGGTGAGCGATAATCCCACTCCCTTTATTTACCGGCGCACGGGCGAAAAATATTTCTATCATTTTATTGATGAATTCCAAGATACATCCACCCTGCAATGGGAAAATATCAAACCCCTTATTGCCGAAACCTTGTCTAAAGAGGTGGCGCCGGAAAAAACCGGAAGCGCGCACTTGCTCGGAG
>Ga0256834_1000746_pt1 | contig 22942 bp, 20 predicted proteins | sample 4281140metaG_FD_190536 | JGI IMG/M metagenome (GOLD analysis project Ga0256834, IMG submission 190536) | Hydrothermal vent microbial communities from East Pacific Rise, Pacific Ocean - 4281-140 | ecosystem: Environmental > Aquatic > Marine > Hydrothermal vents | place: Pacific Ocean: East...
CTTAGCAGTAAAAGATTCTACTTTCTTTACTGCCAAAACATTTAATAATTGGAATGCCTTTGCGAAGAAGTTAGATAGTTTTTCTGAAGTTTCTTATACAGTTTCTATTGCAGACATTAAGAAGTTAGAAAAAAATACCCGCAAAAAAAAGTTTGAAGCAAAACCTCTTTTTAAAACAAAACCAAAAACAGATAAAGAAGTTAAAAATATAACTACAGACTTGTTTGATAATTACCCTTTTTATAATAATTTATTATTTAATAAAAAAACGGGTACTATTAGAACAGGAGTATATATTAGAAAAGAAATTTTAAACAAAAAGGAAAGAACAGATTTTGTTTTAAAAAAATTAATTCCTGAAATTAAAAGGTTTGAAGAAGAAAATAATATAAAAATATATGCTTCTGGGATGCCTTACGTTAGAACACTTAATGCAGCAAATATAAAAAGCGAAATGAAATTTTTTGTATTCGCCGCATTAGGAATTACAGCATTAATATTTTTCTTCTTTTTCAGATCTTTTAGAGCAACATTTATAACGTTAATTGTAGTTATTATTGGTGTAGTTTGGGCATTTGGTATTATTGGTTGGTTAGGTTATGAACTTTCAGTTTTAACAGCATTAATTCCACCTTTAATAATTGTAATTGGTGTGCCAAATGCGGTGTTTTTAATTAATAAATATCAGCAAGAAATTAAAAGTCATGGTAACCAAGCAAAGTCATTGCAACGTGTTATCTCTAAAATTGGTAATGCAACTTTAATGACAAACGTAACTACTGCAAGTGGTTTTGCGACTTTTATCTTTACCAAATCAAAAGTTTTAAATGAGTTTGGTATTATTGCTTCTATTAATATTATGGTAATATTTGTTTTGTCTCTGTTAATTATTCCGATAATCTATAGTTTTTTACCTATTCCAAAAGAAAAACATTTAAGGCATTTAGAAAAAAGATGGATTAATAATATTGTAGCATGGATGATTAATGCCGTAAAAAATCGAAAAATCGCTATTTACATTACCACTTTTGTGATGGTGATTATAAGTATGATTGGTGTTTATATGATTCGTGTTTCAGGTAGTATTATTGATGATATGCCAAAAAAATCTCATTTTTATAAAGATATTAAATTTTTCGAAAAAGAATTTGGTGGTATTATGCCTTTAGAGATTTTAATAGATACTAAAAAACCGAAAGGTGTAATGAAACTATCTACTTTAAAAAGGATGGATAAGATAGAAGAAGTTATTGAAGAAATAGAAGAACTATCACCAATGTTATCGGTATTAAATTTAGTAAAATACTCTAAACAAGCGTATTATAATGGCAATCCTAAATTCTTTCAATTACCTACTTCGGGTGAAAAAAATTACATATTATCCTATGTAAAAAATTCAGGTACCAATGCAAATATGCTTAATAGTTTTGTAGATTCTACAGGTCGTTATGCAAGAATGACTACCTATATGCAAGATGTCGGAACAGATAAGATGGATCGTATAGAGGAAAGACTAGCTGCGAAAGTTAAAAAACATTTCCCTGAAAAAAAGTATGAAATAACATTAACAGGTAAATCCTTAGTATTTTTAAAAGGAACAACTTTTTTGGTGAAAAACTTAGCAGTTTCATTAGGTTTAGCAATTGTATTAATCGCATTATTTATGGCTTGGATGTTTAGATCGTTTAAAATGATTTTGATTTCTTTAATACCAAATGTGTTGCCATTGCTTTTTACAGCAGGATTAATGGGTTATTTAGGTGTAGCAATAAAACCATCAACCATATTAGTATTTAGTATTGCATTTGGAATTTCGGTGGATGATACCATACATTTTTTAGCAAAATATAGACAAGAGTTAAAAGTAAATAATTGGAAAGTTAGAAAGTCGGTTTTTGGCGCATTAAAAGAAACAGGCGTAAGTATGTTTTATACTTCCATTGTGTTATTTTTTGGGTTTATGATTTTTATGTTTTCTAGTTTTGGTGGTACAATTGCACTTGGCGGTTTGGTATCTATAACGTTGTTATTTGCTATGGTTTCCAATTTAATTTTGTTGCCAGCTTTATTGCTTTCTTTTGAAAAAAAAATAGCAAATAAAAAAACATTTATCGAACCGAAAATTAAGGTTTTACCTAAGGAGAATTTATAGTTGTCTTTTTTAAATAGTGACAAATCTTACTCAAAATTAACCAAAAAATTCTCCAAAATCAAATGTTTAATACCTTCATAAGTGTTTGGTGTTTCAAAATTATCTAAAGTGATTACATATTTTGGGTAATTGTCTTTAATAGCCAATAAATTACCAAATTCTCTCTCAATAGTTGATTTTTCAGTCAATAGATAAGTAACTTGAATATACACTTTTTCGTTATTTTTAGTAGCGATAAAGTCGATTTCTTTATTATTGTGATTTCCAACAGTTACTTTATAGTCATTAATTAATAAATGATTTAGCACTACATTTTCCATATTTTTATGAATATCATTCGGGTTAAAGCCTGCAAGTGCATTTCTGATTCCTAAATCTTCAAAATAGAATTTTTCACCACTATCAAATATTTTTTTTCCTTTTAAGTCACTTCTTTTAATGCTAGTAATAAAATAGGCATCTTCTAAATAACCTAAATATCTATTAATTATAGGGATAGATTTGTCAATTTTATTGCTTTTTAGATAATTATAAATACTTTTTGTGGAAAATAAACTCCCTGTACTATCTGCTAAAAATTTCACTAAATTATCTAAAAATTTAACATCTCTTAAATTGTTTCTTAATACAACATCTCTAAATAAAATAGTGGTGTAAATGTTTTTTAAATATTCGCTAATGACAATTTTGTTGTTTGGTAAGTTAATTAAATAAGGCAAACCACCAAAATTCAAATATTGCAATAAGTTGTTGTTATTGCTTTTTAATTTGTGAAATTGTAAAAATTCTAAATAAGATAAAGTGTGAATTCTAATAACAATTTGTCTACCACTTAGTATGGTTGAAATTTCGCTAGATAACATTTTTGCATTACTACCTGTACAATAAATATCAAAATCACCTTTATTTAATAAACTTCGTAATGTTTTTTCAAATTGATCAATTTCTTGAACTTCATCAATAAAAAGATAATTATTTGTCTTTTTTTGTTTTAATGTAACATATTTCATTAGTGTTTTATAATCTGTAATATCATCAAATTCAAATAATTCTTTATCAATAAAAATACAATTTGCATTTTTATTATTTTCTAAAATGTAATCTCTAATCTGTTTGAGCATATAACTTTTACCAACTCTACGTTGACCTGTTAATACTTTGATTAGTTGTTTGTTAATAAAAGGCTTAATTTTACTAAAATATTGTTCTCTAATGTGCATAATATAATTTTATACATTAATATAATAACAAAAATACTAAAAAATAACACATACGTTAATAATTTTATTATAAAATAAAAAAATAATATATAAGAATCAGTAAAAATCTGCATAATCCGTTGAAAATCCATGTTCCTATTTAGATAATCTTAACTATATTTGCTTTTCAAAAATTAAACAGGCAGACTAAATTAAACATCTGCGATAATCTGCGATATCTGCGGGAGAAAAAAAAGAATGAGAACAACAGTAAAAGAATTACTAAAAGGAGAAAAGAAAAATCAAGAAGTAACATTAAAAGGTTGGGTTAGAACTTTTAGAGCAAAGCGTTTTATTGCTATAAATGACGGTTCAACAATTAATAATATACAATGTGTAGTTGATTTTGAAAATACCGATGAGTCTTTATTAAAAAGAATAACAACTGGCGCTGCAATTCATGTAAATGGTACTTTAATTGAAAGTCAAGGAAAAGGACAATCGGTTGAAATTGAAGTTACATCGTTAGAGATTTTAGGAGATTCAAATCCAGATGAATATCCGATACAACCAAAAAAACACAGTTTTGAATTTTTAAGAGAAAATGCACATTTACGTGTTAGAACCAATACATTTTCTGCAGTAATGCGTTTGCGTTCTGCATTATCTTTTGCAGTACACAAATATTTTACTGAAAACGGTTTCTATAATTTTCACGCACCAATTATTACAGGTTCTGATGCCGAAGGCGCAGGCGAAATGTTTGGAGTTACTAATTTAGATTTAAATAATATTCCGAAAACGGAAGAAAACAATATAGATTACAAACAAGATTTTTTTGGCAAAGAAACTAATCTAACTGTATCAGGTCAATTAGAAGCCGAAACTTATGCAATGGCATTAGGTAAAGTGTACACTTTTGGACCAACTTTTAGAGCCGAAAATTCAAATACAACAAGACATTTAGCAGAATTTTGGATGATTGAACCAGAAGTAGCATTCAATGATTTAAATGATAATATGGACTTGGCAGAAGACTTTATTCAAGAAGTTTTACGTTATGTTTTAGAACATTGTAAAGATGATTTAGCATTTTTAGACGCAAGATTAACTAAAGAAGAAAGTGCAAAACCAATGGCGCAACGTAGCGATATGGCACTTATTGAAAAATTAGAATTTGTAACCAAAAATAATTTTAAACGTGTTAGTTATACCGAAGCAATTGATATTTTAAGAAATTGCAAACCAAATAAAAAGAAAAAATTTCAATATATTATAGAAGAATGGGGCGCAGATTTACAATCGGAACATGAAAGATATTTAGTAGAAAAACATTTTAAATGTCCAGTAATTTTATTTGATTATCCTGCAAACATCAAAGCATTTTACATGAGAATGAATGATGATGGAAAAACCGTAAGAGCAATGGATGTGCTATTTCCACAAATAGGTGAAATTGTTGGTGGTTCTCAGCGTGAAGAACGTTTAGATGTTTTAAAAGAGAAAATGAAAGCGTTAGATGTAGATGAAAAAGAATTATGGTGGTATTTAGATACGCGTAAATTTGGTACTGCAGTGCATAGTGGTTTCGGTTTAGGATTTGAAAGACTAGTGCTTTTCGCTACAGGAATGAGTAATATTAGAGATGTAATTCCTTATCCTAGAACACCTCAAAATGCAGAATTTTAAAAGAAAACGATTTATGATTTTTTGATTTATGACTTACGATAATTTGTAATTTAATTATTGTATTTTTGATAAACTAATAATAAAACTTTGCGTTTTTGCGACTTTGCGAGATAAAATTTGCGAAATCTGTGAGATCAGCGGGAAACTAAAAAAATGTTAAAACAAAATTTAAATTTCAGATTATCTCAAAAATTATCTCCACAACAAATTCAGTTGATGAAGTTAATTCAATTGCCAACACAAGCATTTGAGCAAAAATTAGCACAAGAGATTGATGAGAATCCTGCTCTAGAAGACGGAAAAGAAGAAATAAAAAGCGAAGATAATTTTGAAGATAATCAAGAAAAAGATTCAGAGAATGAAATAAATATCGATGATTATATAACCGATGATGATACGCCATATTACAAAACACAAGTAAATAATTACAGCAAAGATGATGAAGATAAAAATATACCATATGCTGGCGGAAAATCATTTCATCAACATTTAAAAGATCAATTAAATACATTCAGATTAGACGAAAAAGAACGTGCAATAGCCGAGTTTTTGGTTGGTAGTATTGATGATTCAGGTTATATCCGTAGAGAAATTATTGATATTGTAGATGATTTAGCCTTTACTGCAAATGTAATGGCAGATGAAAGTGAAGTAGAAGCAGTTCTAAAAAAAGTACAAAAATTAGAACCAAGTGGTGTAGGAGCGAGGAGTTTAGAAGAATGTTTACTGATTCAGTTATATCAAAAAAAAGAAAAACCAGCACGAATTAATGCGATTAAAATTTTAGAAAATGCTTTTGATCATTTTGCTAAAAAACATTATAAAAAACTCATTCAGAAATTTAACTTCACCGAAGATGAATTAAAAGATGCTATTGCAGAAATTATTAAATTAAATCCAAAACCAGGTGGATCTATAGTTGGTAATAATAAAATAGTAGAGCAAATAGTACCTGATTTTAGTATTAAAATAGTAGAAGATAAATTAGATTTAATATTAAATTCCAGAAATGTGCCATCATTGCATATTTCACCAGATTATAAAGACATGTTGCTAGGTTATGCAAAAGCAAAAGAGAAATCAAAATCTCAAAAAGATGCTGTGTTCTTTATCAAGCAAAAATTAGATGCTGCAAAATGGTTTATTGATGCGGTAAGACAACGTCAGCAAACATTAATGTTAACGATGACATCTATTATGCAACATCAAGAAGCATATTTTTTAACAGGCGATGAAACCAAGTTGAAACCAATGATTTTAAAAGATATTGCGGATAAAATCAATATGGATGTTTCTACAATTTCTAGAGTTGCAAGTAGTAAATATGTTTCTACACCTTACGGTACAAAACTGATAAAATATTTTTTCTCTGAATCTATGAAAAACGATCAAGGCGAAGATGTTTCAACCAAAGAAATAAAGAAAATACTACAAAAAATCATTGGTGAAGAAAGTAAGAAAAAACCGCTAACCGATGAAAAATTAGCAACACATCTTAAAAGCGAAGGTTATCTAATTGCTAGACGAACCGTTGCTAAATATAGAGAGCAGTTAAATATACCTGTTGCTAGATTGCGTAAGGAAATGTAATAAATTCACACCGTGACTCAAAGTCACGGTGTGAATAGAAAGGTTTTAAAATTCACTCAAATGAATACTATCGTAATTTTAGGATTAACATTTTTAATTGGTTCATTGATTGCTGCATTTGGGCATTATTATTTTTATCAAAGAAAGAAAAAACACGCTAAATCATTAGTCTTAGATTTGAAAAACTTCAACTTAGCAGTTAAAAATGAAGATTTTATTAGAATGGATAAATATGGAAAATCACTTCTTTGGAATGTGCATTTAGACATGGAATTATTAGATAAAATTTCCGAAATAGTTGATGCAAATATTACCGAACATTCAATTTTAAAAGACTTAAAACTTTTGATTTATAATAAACAATCGAATTGGAATAGTCACTCGAGATTTTAAATTGACAAAATAATCATTTAGTTTTTCTGAATCTCTGAATGAATATTAAAAGAATCAAAAGTAAAAAACCACTAATAATCATATAATTCCAATAATTGTTAGGCGTAGTTACCAATTCCACATTTCCAACAAAAACAAAACTCGACCAATAATAAGGCGATTTCTTTAAACTACTTATATTTTTATTGTTGAGGTAATCTAATTTTGCTTTATGAATTGCATCTGTTTTTGAGTTGTTTTTTAAATGTTTATAAAAACTTCGCATTAATTCACTTGTTGCTTTGTCGTTAACTTTCCATAAAGAAACTACTAAATTTTTAACACCAGCATAAGTAAAACCTCTTGCTAAACTCATTATTCCTTCGCCTTTTTGCATTTTTCCAACGCCAGTTTCACAGGCGCTTAAAACTAATAAATCGGTTTGCATATTTAGGCCGTAAATTTCTGGTAAGTATAATGTTTCATCATAAAATTCTATAACTGCAGGATTTAAAAAGCCGCCAGCACTTGCGTGCGTCGCCAAATGAATCTGATTATAATTTTTATAATGATTTAAAAAATGTTTTTTAGTTGCTTTTTGTTCCATAAAACAAGTTGCATTGGTATGTTTTTTAAAACTAATTTGTTCCTCTAAAGTATTTGGTAAATATTGTAAATTACGTTCCTTGTTTTTGAAAAAAGGAAAGTAACCTAAATAATTAGATTCCGTTTTTTGTAATTGCTCTTGTTTTAACAAGTACAAAATATTTGCAGAAAAAGTTAAATTAATTGTAACATCTTTAACCAAATACGGAAAATTCACAAAATTACTACTTGTAGTTTCTTTAGTAAGTAAAGCATCAAAAGAAACAAAATTTAATTTTTTATCTGGTATAATAGTTAAATATTTATAAGTTGTTTCTAATTCTGGTTGCAGTAAATTTTCATATAAATAATGAGCAGTTTTTTGATAGGTAGTAACATCCTTTTTTATACTAGAACCATTGTTATAGAAAAACAAATTAATGTAGTTGGAAATTTCGTTTTTTAGTTTTTCGTTTTTAGGTAAAACACGTAGTTTTAAGTCTTCCGTTTTATTTAAACTAAAAATAAACCAGTTGTTTTTTGTTTCAAAAAAACTAACTAGCAATTGATTTTTTACTAATAAATCTTGTTGAATTTCTGCAATAGTAATTTGTTGGTTGTCTGTATTTAAAAACGGATATTTAGTCTTAATTTCTTCATTTAATACTTGTAATTTACTTGTTAAACCTGTTTTAATTACTAATTGATTTTTAATAAAATTAATGTCAGCATTTTTATCTTTTAATTCTTCTATTATAATTTTAGTAGTTACAAATGCTTTTTGTTTTTCAAGTTTATTTTTATGTATTAATAAGGAGTCTTTAGTGTATTTTGAATTTTTATGAATTAGTTCATCATTTAAAACAATTGCTTTGCTTTTTTCGATGCTTAAAAATATTTTTTCAAAATATTTTTTGTCGTTTGTACTTTTAAATAAGCCATAATACAGTTGCACAATCTCTTCGGTTCTTTTTCTGTTTTTTGTTTGCTGATCTATTTTAGATTGTTGTGAGGTGAATGTTGTTCTTAATAAATCGGCAACTTTATTGGCAAGTTCTAAATTGCTAATTGCTACTATATTGTTGTTTTTTATTTTGAAAATCTCTGCTTTTCCTTCAAAAATATCGATTAAAGTATTTTCCGCATAAAGCATTTGTTCTAATTTATTTTCTGTTTTTACTAACTTAAATTTCGGTATTAAAATAGATAAAGCATCATTAAAATGTGTAGTTGCTTTGTCTAATTTATTTAATTTTAGTAGCGTTTTCGCAATTAAAACATGCAGTTTTGCTTTTTCTCTTTTTGAAATTATTTTTGAAAAAAGTAAAGCAGTTTCAAATTGATTTAAAGCAATTTCGTATTGTTTGTTATTATAAAAAATACTGCCTTTAAGATTTCTGTTTATTAAAATTGTTTTTGTATTCGGAAATAAACTAGCGGATTTATTTATAAATCCCATTGCATTATTTACATCATTTTGCTCATAATAATTCGATGCCATTTTTGTGTAAATATCACTTTGTTGTTCTTTATTTAATTTTGTAATATTAAATAAGCTTAGTAATAACTGGTTTGCTTTTTTAGATCTATTTGTTAAATTGTAAACCGTAGCTAAATTTTTAAACGTTTTAATAAGTTGGGTTTTGTTTTGATTTTTCTCTAATAAATCAAAGTTGTTTTTCAGAATTTCTTCTGCGCGCGAATAATCACCTAAACGCATGTAGTTATTTGCCAAAGGTGTTAAGCAATATTCAATAATATCGTAATTATTTATGTTTTTTGTTTTGTGAAATAACCATGCATTTTCATAACTAATGGTTGCTTTAGGTATGTTTCCAAATTCGTTTAAATGATATGCAATATTTATTAATACATGCAGTTTTGCTATATTTTCATCGTTGGTTTTTGGTTTTCGCCACTTGTTTTTATCTGCATTTTCTAATATGAAAATCCTTTCAGGTTTAGGATTTAATAAATAATAATCAAAATGTGCATAAAAGTATTCTTCTAAATTATTTTGATTTTTTAGATAATTTATTTTTTTATGGAAGAATAAATCACTTCCGTTAAGATCCTTTTTTTTAAAATTACTTTCAATATTTTTAGTATAATAATTTAAAGAATCTTGAGCATAATTATATGTTGAGACAAAAAGAATTATATAAAATAAAATAGATTTCATTTTTTTTTGTTTAAATGACTTGTATTCCGTGATTAAACAAATCAACAAATAAACGATTCAGCAAATAACCAGTTGTTAAAACTTCCAAATAGCATAAGTTTGCAATTGTTTTGTAGGTTCGTTAAAATTCTGAATATACCGAATGCCAACGCTTGGACCAATTCTAGCAATACCAATTGTAATATCAGCAAAAATGCCGTAATTATTTAATTCGATGCCTTTATTGTAGGTGACTTCACAGGTATGTACTTCTAAATCGGTAAGTTCGTCGCCTTGTACGTTGTCAATATTTGAAAAAGTATGCGTATTAGTTTCCAATCTTGATTTTTGCCAAGCATTCACCGAAACTTGTGCGCCAAAACCAAGACCAATAATGGAGTTCACATTATATCTTAACGAAATAGGTACAATATCTAAGTAGTTTTTTTGAGTTTCAGATTTCAGTTCTGTTTTAACTAATGCAGGAAAAGCTATATCTACTTCTTCTTCGGAAAAACTGCTACTTTTTATATATTGAACACTAGCCATAATTTCGGCTTGTAAATAAAATTTGTACGATTTATATGGTGAAATAGTTACACCTGCAAAATAACCATTTGCGGTAGTATCAAAATCGGTTTTACTTGCTGCTTCGTTAAAATCTAAATCTTCATCTGATGTAAAAAAGTAATTATAACCTGCTTTTGCACCTATTGAAATACCAGGTTTGAATCTTGATGTTGATGAATTTGTAATGATTGGTTCGTTTTTATCAAAAATAATTTCGGTACGGCTTTTTGATTTTATTTTATGAAATTTTTTGCCGAATTTCATAGAATATTTCACAAAACCTTTGGTGGAATCTTTTTCATGAACACCTTTTTGATTAGAACCAGGCAAATAAATATTTTTAAACTGAAAAGAAATTTTATCGGCATAAAATATAGTGTCTATACAACTATATCGAACCTCTTTATTATCAGGGCAAATCGGTACTTTTGGGTACAGATCTAGTATTTTTAAAGTAGTTTTGTCTAACATTTTTGGTATGTCGGTATTTAGTTTAATTAAACTTGCTGGACCTTCGCCATTATTTTGGAATCTAATTTTATATTTTAAACGTTTAAAACGCGCCAATCTATAATTCATGTAATGATTGTAAACCGCCATTTTATTTGGATCGTGAGATGTAACAATTTCCATTTCTTTTTCTGTTATTTTATGTGTAGAATTACCTCTTTCCGGCACGTAAATACTACGTATAGTAAGAATTGCGCTGGTGTCTTTTAACATTTCAGGCGTTGTTTTTAAAGTAAAGAAAATGTTTCTTTCTTCGTTTGGTTCTATTGCGTCTACATTAAAAATTTTGTGATTGTAATAATCTTTTTTCGCTTCCTCTAAAGAATTTTGTAGATCTTGACGAATGGTATCATTCGCAATTAAATTTTTATTTATAAAAGTTTCAATTCCCGTAGAACGGATGAATTTATCTTTTGAAAGAGGTTTGAAATTAGATACAACCGCATCAAAATCAACTTCTTCTTCGTTATGATACGTACGAGTATCTGTTAATTCGAAATTTTTATCTTTAAATTTTGTGTCGTTATAAAACAAATATAATTTACCGTTAGTTGTAATTTTCTTATCATTTGCATAACTTAAAATTAACTGTATTTCTTCCTCAGGACTTGGTTCTCTATTATTTTGAATTCGCAAACCGTTAAAAGAAGTAAGTAACGCATGGTCTTCATTTAAGATAACTTCATCATTACTTGTTTGATCATTTGCGTTGATTTTTTTTGGTCTAGTTAAAGGCGGTTTTCCATCGTCATAATTATTTGTTGCAGATAATCTAACTTGATATTCGCCTTTTTCTTTGTAGGTATGTTTTGGTTTGTCTTTAAAACTGTAGTTTCCATCGCCAAATTCCCAGTAAGAATTCCAATGTGCTTTTGGTGCGCCAGCAATTTGTCTTAACTCTGATAATTTAGATTCAAAAAAAACCGACTTGCCTTTTATAATCTCTTTTATATTGGCTTGATGTCTTGTGGTGTCTTTTTTTACTTCTTGCGCATTTATAAAAAAGCAGAAAAGATAAAAAGATAAAAAACAGATTTTAGTTTTCATGTTTGGATGGTTTGGTTGCTATAAATATAAAAATATTTTACAAAGTAACAAAGTCAATAGTTGATTGTTTTAAGAAAAGTATTCCGATTAAATCGAAATACTTTTCAATACAAAACTAACAAGCAATTTTCCCATTAAATTAATGCTTTGTTCAAACTTATATACAATACGTTTTAAATTGTTACCTATAAAAAATATATTTTTGTAAATTAGCATTTTACTTATGGATAAAAAAGCACATGCAGATCAAAGATATATTATTGCATTATTAAATAATGACAATCGTGTTTTAGGCGAATTATATCAAAAATATTCAGGTAAAATAGTTGGTTATATTACTAAGAATAGTGGTACTTATGATGATGCTCAAGATGTTATACAAGAAACCTTAATCACAATTTTTCATCAGGCAAAAGAGAAAAACTTTATACTTACTTGCCCTTTTGATGCTTATTTTTATTTGCTTTGTAAACGTAAATGGTTAAATAAAATAAATAAAAAATCGATTAAACAGGTAACAATTTTAGAAGAAATCACATCTGTAAGTGATGAACAGGAGCGCTTAGCAAATGAAACCGAAATTTTTGAAAAACGTTCTTCATTATTTGAAGAAAAACTTATTGAATTAGGCGGAAAATGTAAAGAACTTTTAGATCTTGCTTTTAAAATTAAAAAAATGGATAAGGTTGCTGAAGCTTTAGGTGTAACTTATGGTTATGCCAGAAAAAAAAAATCGGAATGCATTGGCAAATTAACCAAGATGGTAAAAGGTTCATCAAAATTTAACAACTTAACAACTATTTAAATTGAAGATGAAAAATTTTGACTACACAGAAATTGATAAATATCTTAACGGCGAATTAACCGAAAAAGAATTATCGTTATTTAAAGAAAAATTAAAAAATGACAGTGATTTTGCTAAGGAAGTAAAATTATATCAAAAAATAGAAAGTACTTTAACTTCTAAATTTTCCAATTCTAAAGAAGAGAATGATTTAAGAAATACTTTGGAAGATTTGAGTTTGGTTTTTTCCGAAAAAGAACAAAGAGTAAAAAGTGAAAAGCGCAAAGTAAAACAAGAATCTAAAGTGTTTTCTCTAAAACGCTATAGTAAATATATGGTTGCTGCAAGTTTGGTTTTACTTGCTACAATTTTATGGAAAAATAGCATTAAACCAACATATAGTGATTTTGCAATTCATAACCGAATAGATTTGGTTGTTCGAGGAAATTCTGACAAACATTTAATTAATGCACAAGATGCATTTAACTCTAAAAATTATACGGAAGCGGAAAAAGAATTGCGAACTATTATATCTCTAGATAGAACAAAGGTTGAATTACAATTGTATTTAGGTATTTGTTTGTTAGAGCAAAATGAGTATAAAAAAGCAGAAAGTATTTTAGAAAAAATTAAAAATGGTAAATCTATTTATAAAAACAAAGCAATTTGGTACTTGTCATTAAGCAAGTTAAAACAGAAAGATTATACATCTTGTAAGGTTTATCTTAAGCAAATACCGAAAGATGCTGAAGATTATCAAAAAGCCAAAAAATTATTGAGAAAATTATAGATTTTTCATTTTTTCAATAAAGTTGTTTCTTTTTGCTTTTGCAATAGGCACATGACTTTTATCTTGTAATAAAATAGAACCTTCTTTAAGAATAGAGTTAACAAATTTTAAATTTATAAGATGCGATTTGTGACACAGAAAAAAGGATGAGTTACTTAACATTTTGCAAAATTTACCAATACTATAAGAACTTAATATCGATTTTTCGTTTTTAATATAAATTTTGGTATAACCATCGACACCTTCAAACCTAACAATATCTTTAACTTTAATAAAACTTAAACCTTTTTGTGTTGGTATTGCAATACTTTTTTGTGCTGAATTACTGTCTAAACGTTCTAATAATTGTACGTTTTTTTCAAAAGAAGTTTTGTGATTAATATTTTTTAAAGCACTATTAATTGCATGTTTTAGTTCATCATTATCAATTGGTTTTACTACATAACCAATAGCGCAATGTTGTATGGCTTCTATGGCATAATTGTTATATGCTGTAACAAAAATGATTTCAAAATCAGGATTCTTTATCTTAGCTAACACATCAAAACCACTTAAAATTGGCATTTCTATATCTATGAAAACTAAATCTGGTTTTAATTCATTTATTTTGACAACTGCTTTTTCAGGATCTAAAAATGCTTCTATAACTTCTATATCGGGAAAAAATCGATTTACTTTAATCTGCAAACCTTCTAAGGCTTTTTCTTCATCATCAATTAATATCGCTTTGACTGTATTCATTTTTGGTAAAGGTTAGGTTAACGGATGTTCCATTATTGTTTGACGTAGTTTTGTAGGTAACAATCCATTTTTTTGTTTGGTTTAGCAAATCAATTCTTTCTTTAATAACATTGGTTGATTTGTTTTTATTTAGTTTACTCTTTAATGAGTTTTTTTGTATTTCTTTTGATTTTTCTATACCAACACCATTGTCATTAATGCTTATTTTAATACTGTTTTTGGTAATAAATGTAAAATAAATCTGAATTAAACCTTTTCCTTTGTTATGAAATAAACCATGATTTACCGCATTTTCTACAATAGGTTGTAAAAGCATTGCTGGTATTTTAAACCTGTCAACCGTAAAATCATTAATTACATCTATTTTATAGTTGAAATCTTTACCAAAACGCATTTTTTCAATTTCTAAATAACCGTTTAGTAAATTGATTTCATCTTTTAAATTAATCTCTTTTTCACGCGAAAAATCAAAGAACATTCTAATTAATCTTGCAAATTTCACTAAATATTTTTCGGATAAATCAATTTCATTTTTGGTAATAAAATATTGAATAGCATTTAAAGAATTAAATACAAAATGAGGATTCATTTGACTTCTTAATGCATGTAATTCAAAATCGGCTAGTTTTTTTTGGGCATTTAGTTTTTTGGTTTGTTTTACTAATTCTTTTTTTCTGAAACCTAAAATTATTCCTATAAAACTTATTAAACCAATCAACCAAAATAAAATTTTAGCCACCAATGTTTGATGCCAAAGTGGTGCAATCTTAAATTTTAAAGAATTTTCTTTTCCATTTGATTTAATTGTTAATTCATAATTATTTGGTGGTAAATCATTAAAAGAAATCTGATTAGAAGTTGTGGTAATCCATTTTTTCTGTATCGGAAGTAATTGATATTTGTAGATAAAATTTTTATTTTCAGAAAAATCAATACTTGCAACTTTTATTTGTAAATGATTATTTGTTGTGTATGTAGTCTTATCATCTATTAATATTTTATTATTATAAATAAGATTGTCCACATAAATATTTATAAATTGGTTCTTCTCTTTTTGATTTATTGGCGTTATGCTTATACCATCATTACTACTTGTAAAAACAGCATCATTAGTAACATAAATGCCATTTATATGATTTGAACCTAAACCATTATTTACAGTATATTTTTGTATTAATTCAATTTTATTATCTTTTTTCTTGTAGTGCCAAGCACCTTTATTTGTAGCTAACCAAATATTATTGTCTTTTACAAAAGCAGTTTGAACATTTAAAAAATCTGATTGTTAAATTAGTGATATACGCACCAAAACCATCGGTACATAAAATTGCTTGCTCTGTATTAAATTTTTTCAAAAAACTAATAGGATAATTAAATATAGACTCCTTAAAAACATTTTCTAATTTACTATTTTTAAATATTTTAAGTCCGTTAGACGTTGCGATTAATATATTGTCATTTATTACTTCTAAATCTCTTATACCATTTTGACGGTATTGCTTAATGGTATCAAAATTTTTACTGAATTTAAACAAACCTGCAGAACCATAACCGTAAAGATATTTGTGCCAATAAACTAAATCTCTTGCTTCATCATTTACTCTATATTTGAAAACTGTTTTTAAATTACGTTTGATTCCATTTTTATTTGAAATAATTTTATAGTTAGTTAAATAATATTCTGTATAGATAGAATCTATAAAAACAGCATTGTACATAAAGTTTTTTTCTTTTATAAAAGGTTTAAATGATTTAGTGTTTTCATTGTATTTGTAAAATCCTTTATCGTACACATTGGCAATTAATTTATTATTTACCCATGTTATTTTTCCAATTTTTTCATTTTTTAATTGTGTGATTGATTTTCGTTTAGCATTAGCAATAAAATAGACACCTTTATTAAAAGTAGCGATCCAAAGATTATTGTTTTTATCAATAAATGAGAAATGTGATTTTATATTTTCAGGAATATAAGTGGTGTTTGTTAAATTAAAATTTTTATCTAAAACAGAGGTGAAACCTAAACCCGAAAACTGTATTTGATTGTTTACCTTATTGAATCTAACAAATTTTGTTTTATCAAACTTTAATTGGTTTTTATAACTTTTAGAAAATAGTTTTAAAGTATTTAGATTTAAAATATAATAGTTTTTGTTGTTTGCCCAACAATAAGTACTATCGTTTAATTGAGCTCTATAAATTATTGATTTTCTGAAATTTGGTAATATTTTAATTGCCTTTAAATTTTTGTTAATTATTAAGGTAGAATTCTTAGCACTATTTTGTTTTAAATATTTTATGTTGGCGTGTAGTACTGGTTCGGTTTCTCCGTCATCAAATGTTACTTTCTTTGATTCCCATTTATTATCTTTTAATTCATAGAAATTTAAATTATTAGTAAACTGTATTCTGTTTTTATTTTGATTGATTGCAATAGGGAATAAAATTTCTCCTTTATGACTACTTTCAAAGGAGTAAATACTATCCTTTTCTATATAGCCCATTTTAGCGGCTTTGGTAAAAAACCAAAATTTATTATCGTCTGTAATTCTAAAGTCCCAAATATCATTGGTTGGCAAACCTTCTTTAGTAGTAAATGTTTTAAATGTTGTGCCGTTGTATTTTACGATGCCTTTATCGGTTATAAACCAAATAAAACCCTGTTTATCTTGGGTAATTCTATACACATGATTGCTTGGTAAACCGTCTTTTGTAGTATAGTTTGTATATTGTTGCGAAAATGAAAAACTCCATATCAAAAGAAATAATATATTGATATGGAGTTTTTGCATGGGTTGATTCAATTTGAATTGTAAAAGTAATTGTTTTACTTTTAATTTAATTAGCTAAATTTAGAATTTTGTTCTTTTAACTCTTTCGCCTTTACGGTTAAAGTTTTTGTTTCTTTTGCGTTTCGTTGCACTAGTATTATCGATTGGCGTATATTCCCATTTTCTTTTACCTAACTTTGATCTACATTTATTAAGTTTTTCTAAATCACCATTGTAATAATAAGTAACGCCATTGTTTGTAAAAAGATGTTTCTTTACGTGTGCTTTTTTAGATGCTTCTTTTACTGCTTGTGCTGTAGCACCTTCCCAACTTTTTTTAATTCCATTACAGCAATGCATGTTTAAATCTGGCGTGCCGCTTGTTGTTTTCACGAATAGTTTACTGTCTATTACACCATCACAATCATTGTCTCTACCATCTTCTTTAACCATAATACCACTTGCAGAAAGATTACTCCTTGTAGTATTATGATTTGCTTTTTCTTGTGCATTTATTATTATAAATGTACAAATTGTGATTACTGTTAAAATTATTTTTTTCATAATATATAATTTAATTTTACCTACTCTTTTTAGGATTTTCGGTTTACTCCTTTGTTTTATTAATCTAAAATAACACCAATTGTTCCATCATAATGACCAGTAATTCCGTTGTAAGTATAATCTACATCTATTGTGCCTGTGTTTGTAGTAGTGTCAAAATTATAACTGTTTATAGTAATGTTTGGATTTCCGTTTTGAGCGTGCATAATTGTATTGTTTTCATCTCCAAAACCAAATTCAAAACCATTAGAGAAATAACCTAAACTAATAATTGAACCAGAAAGTATTACAGAATCAGATGCTCCACCAACATAAGTATTGCCAACCTGTATGTTTGGATAAGGTGTTAATACGTTACCATTTGCACCATCTTGAATGTTTATAAATACAAAGTTAGTTGTGTTAACCGAAAAATGGTAATCGTCTATGCCTCCATCAGAACTTGGTATATTATTTACATTATCTATCATTCTGCCATTGGTAAAAAAGAAATTGATTTCGTCTTGGTTATCTTCGTCAAATTCAATGTAAGCGTTTGGCGTATCGTAATCTGTAGCGTCAATGGTAAATTTATTTACCGTTGTAGAAACGTCATCGTTTTGATCGCATGAAATTAAGTTACATGCGATTGTTATTAAAAATATTTTAAATACTGTTTTCATTTTTATCTGTTTATTTGTTATTATTAAATTGCAATGCCTCTGAAAATTTAAAAGTAAAAAAGGCATCTTTATCTTTGTAATAGATAACTTTTACATTATCATAATTGTCATTTAAAAAAATGATTTTATGAAAATTTTCTTCGGTTAACTTCTTTTTATTTTTCAAATAATATTTAACTATTTCTATCTTTTTACTTTCTGAAAGGTTGCTTAAAGTTGATGTTGTATTTTTTATTGAATTTTGTTTTTCTTGTTTTTTTTTACAACTTAACGTTAAGATGAGCATAAAGAATGATAAAATAACTAGTCTTATAGCTAAATTCATTTTATTAATTTACAATATCGATAGTTGTACAAATTTCGCCTTCGGTAATTGTATGATTAACACCAGAAGTATCGTCATAAGTTCCTGAAAAAGTAATTCTAACTTCATCGCCAACTGCATTGGCAGATTGTTCAATAGTAAAAGTTACATTCACATTAGTTTCATTATTTAAAAAAATAATATTTGCTACATCATTTGTTGTAAACCAATCGGAAGCAAAAGGAGCAGTTTCTGTATTTTCAGTAATTGTTGAATGATAGTAAAAACCACCATTTTCATCTGTCCAAATATCATAAAATTTACCAATGGCAGCGTCGTTATGAATTTCGCCAGTTACTAAAGCGTTATCAAAACTTATTAAATTGCCATCTAATTCATAACTTATACCTGAATTGCAGGTATTTTCAGGATCAGTCACACAAGCACCATCTACACAAATTGTTTCGCCTTCACAATCTGTTGTGCTGTTATCAATTTCACCATCACAATTATTGTCTAAACCGTCGCATAATTCTTCCGCTTCAGGATAGATAGTATCGTTATTGTCATCGCAATCTGTACCATATAGGACATAACCTAATGGTGCATTACATGCTTCTGTTGTTTTATCGGGATCACCAAATCCATCACCATCATTGTCATAATACCAAATAGATTCATCACAAGAAGGTTCTCCTCCACAACTTGAACCAATAAATAAAGTAGCAAAGGCTAATAATAGTAAAGGTATTCCTGTTTTAAAAATTTGTTTTTTCATTTTATTAAAGTTTTAATTGTTTGTTTTTTAATTTGTTATAAAATAATAATGTACTTAAGATTAATAATAATGCTATGAATTGTGAATGTGATAAAATGCCGTCAATAATAAAGCCACGTTTATCACCTCTAAATAGTTCTAAAAATCCTCTTACAATGGCATAAAATGCTATGTAAATTAAGAATATTTGACCTTGAAATTGTTTGTTTTTTTTTATTAAGAATAGAATACTCATTATACTTAACAAGCCTACAATTTCATATAACTGTGATGGATGTACTGGTATTCCGTTTGTTTTCGGAAAGTTCATTCCTGTAAAAGAATTTGTTGGTTTGCCATAACAACAACCTCCAAAAAAGCAACCCATTCTACCAATTGTATGAACAATAGTTGTTGTAATTGCTAGAATATCTAGCATTGGCAAAACCGGTATTTTGTGTTTTTTTAAATACCAAATTAATATTGGTATTATGGTTATAAAAGAACCATAAAATACAAATCCACCAGAAAAATTATCTAGCATTAATTTTGGATTTCTAAAAAAATATAAAGGTCTTTCAAGATAAAAGAATAATTTTCCACCAACAAATCCTGCAATAAAAATCAAGTAAAAGAAATTGTTTGATAAATTAAAAATACCTAATTCTTTTTTTGCACTCCATTTTGTATAAATTGATGCCACTAATGTACCTACAACAATGCAAAATGCATAAGTATAAATGGTGAAATTGCCTATATGTAATAATTCAGGATGCATTTTGTTTTTTTTAAAACCCCCCATAATCTATATTAAATCCCCTCAAAATTAATAAAGAAAATGGTTCGTAAATTAGTTTTATGGAATGACAGCGTCTATAACTACACAATATTCTGCTTCTACATTATTTGCTGATAAATCGAATCTGAACTCTTCACCAACCAAAGTTCCTGCACGTTGGCAAGTAACTAATACAGGATAAGTGTTTCCGTTAATTAAAAGATTGATGTTTTCGGTTGCACCAAGAGTTACTGCAGATGTTGTAAAAACAACAAATGGTGTGCCGCCATAAATTTCTACTGCAGGAATACCTGTTCCTCCATTATTTGGAAAATACTCTGTGGTTAAATCTGCTTCTGGTAATAAGGTTTGTGTGTTGTCACTTGTGTCTACAAAAGTCAAACCTTGGTAAGAACATTGGTTTTCGTTTGGATCGTTGCCATCATCATTATCGCAACTGCTAAATAATGTTATTGTTAAAATTATTAGTAATACTGTTTTAATTGTTTTCATATTGTTGTTATTATTATTTAAAGTATTTAAGAGTTTTACTTATGAGTAAGTCAGGTTAATTTTTATCAAAACCGTATAAAAGTCTACCATTAATAGGGTATTCATTTATGAAGTTAGTTATCGGTTTAATTTCAAAAACAGTTGCGTTTATGGTTGGCCAATCGCTAAAAGTGAAGTAATAATTATCATCACAATTGTTTTCATGTTTTTTTAGTTTAAAGTACTTCATCTATAATTACACAGAATTCGGATTCTATAGTCCCGTAACTTAAGTCATATCTAAATTCTTCACCAACTGTATTTCCTGCTCGTTGACAAGTAACTATAGGACCGTTTTGTATTACTCCATTTACACTATATTCACCTACTGTACCTATCGCTCCAACAGTTATAGCATCAGTTGTAAAAAATATAAAATCTCCGTTTGGTGCTGTTCCTGCAATTTCAACTCCAGGTAATCCGAATGGACCATTACTTGCGTTTGGGAAAAATTGTGTGTTTAAGTTTGCTTCTGGTATTAATATTTGTGTGTTGTCGCTAGTGTCAACATAACTTAACCCTTGATAATCACACTGACTTTCGTTTGGGGCATTGCCATCATCATTATCACAACTAAAAAATAAAGTTGCGGTTAAAATAATTAATAATACTGTTTTAATTGTTTTCATTTGTTTTGTTTTATAATTTTCACTTTTATATCTGAAAATAAGTTTTTTGTTACCTAAAAAAGTCACATAAACTATAATTCCCTTCAATTATATTTATGTGACAAACTAACAACTATATTATTTTTTGATTAATTTTAATGTTGCATTATTACTATTAGAGTTAATTTTTATAAAATAGACTCCATTAGAAAAATTGAATACATCTAAAGTGTTTTCACCTATTAATAAATTGCCTTTTTTAATAAATTGACCGCCAATATTAAATATTTTATAATTAGATAATCTGTCTGTTTTAATTGTTACTTGGTTTTTTGAAGGATTTGGGTAAATAGATAAATTTTTATTAAATATTTCATCTTCGACGGAAGCAGTAGCGTCTTGACCACTACAATTTTCATCAATGCCATTATTAGGAATATCGATTGCTCCAGGGTTAATTGAAGGGTCTGAATCATCACAATCACCAGATATAGATATGTAAGTTGCTGGTTCAGAACCAAAACATACTTGAATATCTAGACTTGTGTCATTAGAACCATAACCATCGCCATCTGCATCGTAATAATAAGTAGTTGTTACACCTTCGTCAACATTACCATCACAATTATTATCATAACCATCACAAATTTCTGTTGCTCCAGGAAAAATAGTTGCATTATTATCATCACAATCTCCTGTGGTTATGGTAAAACCATCGCCATCTGCATCTGTAATATTATCACACTCTAGTTGAGTTTCTACAAAAGTACTTGTACTATCAATATAAAAAGACCAAGCAGTTGTGCTCCAAGCAGCATCATCAACAAAAATACAAGTTAAATTTGGGTTATTTGCCGTGCTAAAATAATAGGTGTAATTATTAAAATTAGAATTATTACCATTTCTTAAATCCAAGAAATTTAATTGATTATTATTACAATTTAATGAAATAAAGGATGTATTATTAGATAAATCTAAAGAAGTTAGTTGATTATCCGAACAATGCAAGGTGTTTAATGCTAAATTAGACGATAAATTTAAATTGGCTAATTGGTTATTAGAACAATGTAAATCTATAAGTGCTGAATTGGCAGCGGAGATATTAATATTAGTAAGTTGATTTTCGGCACAAATTAAATATTCTAAGTTTGAGTTTACACTTAAATCTAAAGTAGTTAATTGATTCCACGTGCAATGTAAATAAATTAAAGATAGATTTTGAGAAACATCTAAATTTGTGAGATGATTCTCTGAACATGATAAGTTTTCTAAAAAACTATTATTGGTTATGTTTAAACTGCTTAACTGATTGTTTGCACAATTTAAATTGGTTAGCGCCGTAAAGTCCTCTATACCAGTTAAATCAAAAATATTTTGACTAATTACATTTAATATTGTAACTGTGTTTATATTAGCAGTAGGCACTTGACCATCATTAGGTATATTGTCATAAGCACTAAGTGCATTTTCAAAGTTTGTATCTGGTATTGCTGTGTATTGTGCAAAACCAAAATAACTAAATAATACGATAAATAAAAATAAATTTGTTTTCATGTTGTTGCTTTTAGGTAATTATTTGTAAGAGTTTATTTTATATTTCAAATATAAAATATAGCATTGTCTTAAATAAGGCATATTAGATGAACAACATACTTAATTTGATGAACTGTACTTTTTTTTTGATTAAAGAAATTTTCAATAAAAAAACCACACAACATAGATTGCTAAAACGAGTTGTATGGCAACTAACAACTTA
>Ga0256834_1000747_pt1 | contig 22936 bp, 20 predicted proteins | sample 4281140metaG_FD_190536 | JGI IMG/M metagenome (GOLD analysis project Ga0256834, IMG submission 190536) | Hydrothermal vent microbial communities from East Pacific Rise, Pacific Ocean - 4281-140 | ecosystem: Environmental > Aquatic > Marine > Hydrothermal vents | place: Pacific Ocean: East...
ATTATTTTATTTGCCTGTGTTTTTTTAGTCATACTCAAAAATTCATTAGGTTGGATTTTTGGAGTAATAGGCATTATTAGTGTATCTATATTACTAATGCTTGGAATTAAATTATACAAAAATATTAGAAATAAAAAGAATTGGGACAAAAACTAAGTTTAGAACTTCTCAAATAACAAATTCTTAAAAACTTAATACTTTTAATATAAATTTATCATAAAAAAAGTTTAAACACCCTTCTAATACATAATTTTTTGTAATTTTTATTATAAATATAATATTCTGTTTATCAATATATTACGCGCTTTATGTATGACTTTAATCATACAAAAAATGAAAATATTTAATTATTTTTACAGCACAATATAGACAATTATATAAACTAGAATTTTATGAAAAAACTTCTATTAGGCAATGAAGCTTTGGCACAAGGAGCCATTGATGCTGGATTATCAGGTGTTTATGCATATCCTGGAACTCCTTCAACAGAAATTACTGAATATATACAACGTTCAAAAATAGCTAAAGAGTTAAATATACATTCACAATGGTCTGTGAATGAAAAAACAGCAATGGAATCTGCACTTGGCATGTCTTATGCCGGTAAAAGAGCTATGGTAGTTATGAAACATGTTGGTTTAAATGTTGCTGCCGATGTATTTATGAATATGTCTGTTTCTGGTATTAACGGTGGTTTGGTTGTAGTAGTAGCCGATGATCCTTCTATGCATTCGTCACAAAATGAACAAGATTCTCGTTTTTACGGAAAATTTGCTATGGTACCTATGCTAGAACCTTCCAATCAACAAGAAGCCTACGACATTACAAAATATGCTTTTGATTTATCTGAAAAATATAGTTTACCTGTATTATTGAGAATGGTAACACGATTGTCACATTCAAGAGCTGGCATAAATGTGGGAAATAGAATAAAACAAAATAACATCCACCTACCAAAAAATTCAACTCAATTTTCATTAATCCCAATGTATGCTAGAAACAGGTACAAATATTTAGTTAATATTCAATCTGACATACTTGAAAACTCTGAAAATAGCTATTTCAATGAGTTTATTAAAGGCCCTAACACTTCTTTAGGGATTATAGCTTCTGGAATTGCTTATAACTATTTAATGGAAAATTTTGAAAGTGGCAAATGCCCCTATCCTATTTTAAAAATTTCACAGTATCCAATTCCTAAAAAACCAATCAAAAAATTATTTAATACCTGTAAAAAAGTATTGGTATTAGAAGATGGTTACCCATTTATTGAAGAAGCTATTTCAGACTTCTTAGGCGAAAACAGGAAAGTTATTGGACGTTTAAGCGGTGATATCCCAAGAGTTGGAGAACTAAACCCAGACAATATTGCAAACGCATTAGGGTTTGACATTGTAATTGACGAAAATATTCCAAAAGTAGTTTCGGGAAGACCTCCTGAATTATGTGTAGGTTGTGGCCATCGTGATTTATTTGATGCCATCAATAGATTAAAAACAGAAACTGAAAGTCAACAAGTTTTTGGTGATATTGGATGTTATGCTTTAGGTGCGTTACCTCCATACAACAGTATAGATGCACTTATAGAAATGGGAGCTTCTATTACTATGGCAAAAGGTGCTGCTGATGCGGGTATTCACCCATCAATTGCAATTATTGGAGATTCAACATTCACCCATTCTGGAATGACAGGCCTGTTAAACGCTGTTATTGAAAAAACGCCTATAACGGTTATCATTTCAGATAATTCTGCTATTGCAATGACAGGAGCACAAGATTCATCAGCTTCTGGAAGACTGATAGATATTTGCAGAGGATTAGGTGTTGAAGAAAATCACTTGAAAGTAATAACTCCTCTTCATAAAAATTTAGATGAAAATATAGATTTAATTCGTGAAGAAATTAATTATAATGGTGTTTCAGTAATTATTTCTCAACGCCCATGTGTTCAATTACCAAAAGAGAAAAAAGACAAATTAAAAGAAATTAAAAAAGTTTCATTAAATTAACTGTAATAAATGAAAACAAATATATTATTAGCAGGAGTTGGAGGACAAGGAATATTAACCATTGCCGCAATTTTAGATACAGCTGCGTTGGCATCTAATTTACACCTAAAACAATCTGAAATTCACGGTATGAGCCAACGAGGTGGAGCAGTACAATCTCACGTTCGAATTTCAGATACTAAAATTTATTCTGATTTAATTCCACAGGGAAAAGCCGATATGATAATTTCTGTAGAACCTATGGAATTATTGCGCTATTTACCTTTTTTAAAAAAAGATGGATATTTAATAACCGATTTAAATCCTTTTTTAAATATTACTGATTATCCTGAATTAGAAGAGTTATATGCTGAAATAAAATCGTATCCGAACAACATTATAATTGACGCTAAAAAAATAGCTAAAGATTTAGGCAATTCCAGAGCCACCAATATTGTTTTACTAGGTGCTGCCTCATCTATTATTCCTTTGAGTGAAGAAAGTTTGAAACAAGCTATTAAAACACTTTTTAAACGTAAAGGAGAACGTATTGTAAATAAAAATATTGATGCTTTTAATAAAGGAAAAGAAATAGCAACCGAATTTGCCTTATAAATACTTGTAAATGTTACATAAAAATCTAATTAATCCTAAAAGCATTGCTATTGTTGGAGCATCTAACAATATACATACACCAGGTGGCAGCGTTCTTAAAAATTTAATTGAACATCATTTTAAAGGAAATTTAATAGCTGTTAACCCAAAAGAAACAGTAGTTCAAGGTGTAAAATGTTATCAAGAGGTTTCTAAAATTCCCGAAGTTGAATTAGCAATAATTGCTATTGCTGCAAAATTTACGCTAGAAACTGTTAAAGTCTTAACCCAGCAAAAAAACACCAAAGGATTTATTATTTTTTCAGCAGGATTTAGTGAAAAAGATGACGAAGGAAAAAAATTAGAACAAGAAATCGTCAACGAAATAAAAAATGCTGGCGGTACACTTTTAGGCCCAAATAACATTGGCTTAATAAATCAAAATTATGTTGGAGTTTTTACAAGACCAATTCCTAAATTAAATTCAAAAGGAGTAGATTTTATTTCTGGATCTGGGGCAACTGCCGTTTTTATTATCGAAGCTGCTATGGCAACTGGCCTTACATTTTCCAGTGTTTATTCGGTTGGTAATTCTGCTCAAATTGGCGTTGAAGAAATACTAGAATATTTAGATATTACTTTTGATAATACTACAAGTTCTAAAGTAAAATTACTCTATATTGAAAGTATTGAAAATCCTCAAAAATTATTAAAACATGCATTATCTTTAATTCAAAAAGGATGTAAAATTGCGGCTATAAAAGCAGGGAGTTCTTCAGCAGGAAGCAGAGCTGCAAGCTCACACACGGGCGCACTAGCTAATTCAGACGTTGCTGTGGATGCATTGTTTAAAAAAGCAGGTATTGTACGTTGTTACGGCAGAAATGAATTAATTACTGTTGCCTCAATTTTTACACTTCCAGTGTTGAAAGGTAAAAACATAGCAATTATTACACATGCTGGTGGCCCTGCTGTAATGTTAACTGATACATTGTCGAAAAACGGATTGAATGTCCCTGAAATTAAAGGTAAAGAAGCGAATAAACTACGCTCCAAATTATATTTAGGCTCATCTATATCTAACCCTATAGATTTTTTAGCTACTGGAAATGCAGAACAATTAGAAACAATTATTGATTATTGTGAAAATAAATTTTCAGAAATTGATGCAATGGTAGTTATCTTTGGTAGTCCTGGCTTGTTTGAAGTATACGATGTTTACGAGGTACTCAATAAAAAAATGAGAACTTGTAAAAAACCCATTTTCCCTGTTTTACCTTCAGTTGTAAATGTTAAAAAAGAAATTGATTATTTTATTTCAAAAGGGAATGTTATGTTTCCTGATGAGGTTTTATTTGGAAATGCTTTAGCCAAAACATTCAAACCTTCAATTCCAAATACTGAAGATACAAAATCCTTTACAGTTGATTTAAAAACAATTAGAAATATTATCAAAAATTCAACCAATGGATTTTTACAACCTCAACAAGTTAAAGAGTTATTAATTGCAGCTAAAATCCCAGTGGTAAGTGAAGCTATTTGTAATTCAAAGGAAGAATGCATTTTAGCCAGCCAAAAACTTGGATTTCCTGTAGTTATGAAAATTGTGGGGCCCATACACAAAAGTGATGTTGGAGGTATTATTTTAAATATAGCTTCAAAGGAAAATTTAGTGGATTCATTTAATAAAATCATGCAAATCAAAAATGCTGAAGCTGTTTTAATACAACCTATGAAAAAAGGAGTTGAACTATTTATTGGAGCCAAAAAAGAGGGTGGTTTTGGGCACTTAGTTTTATGTGGATTGGGAGGAATTTATATTGAAGTTTTAAAAGATACTTCAGCAGCATTAGCACCTATTTCTATCAGTGAAGCTACTGAAATGATTCAAAACTTGAAATCTTATAAAATTATTGAAGGAGTTAGAAATCAAGAAGGTGTAAATAAAGATTTATTTGCCGAAATTATTACCAAAATTTCAAATTTAGTAACTATCGCACCAGAAATAATAGAGTTAGATTTAAATCCACTATTAGGAAATTCTAAAGAAATTATAGCTGTAGACGCAAGAATCAGCATTGAAAAATAGTATCTTATTTAATTACTTCTACAAGTCCTCTTTTTTGAACACTTGTACTTCCAATTAAAAAATTAGTGCTTTTAGGGTGTATCTTAAAAGCTACACTTTCACCTTTTAAAGCTTCAAAATGTGTAATTATTTTTTTGTTAGTAACAATTTCATTGTCAAAAATAATAGTATCTATTTCTTTTTGCTTAACTATTGTTTTTATTTGGTTAAAATTATCCATTAACTCTTCATTAATTAATAAGTATTTACCACCTAAATAATTGCTTATCAACTTATTATTTCCCAGATACAGCACATTAAATGTTAGCTGTGATTTCTCTCTAAATTGTACAAATTTCAAATATTTTAGCAAAAACCAAAATTCAATTCCAAAACTCATAATGAAATCATAAATATAATTTAACCTGAAGTGTTTTCGGTAAAATATTTTCATTGCTTTATGAAAATAATGCAAATATTTTATATCTTTTACAGTGCTCTCTCCTTTATAATGAATTACAGTTGTTTTTGAAAAATAATAATTTTGATAACCCTTATTCAAAATTTTATAACTTAAATCAATATCTTCTCCATACATAAAATAATCTTCATCAAATCCTTTAACTTCATTATAAACTGAGCGTTTTAAAAACATAAACGCACCAACTAAAATATCAACTACCCCTGTTTCATCATCACTTAAATGTGTTGCATAATATTTCCCAGTTCGCTTACTTGAAACGCCAAAAAGCTTATTAAATGCAACTCCTGGAGTTGGTATACCTCTTTTACTCTCTGGCAAAAATCGCCCCGATCCATCAATTAATTTAACCCCTAAAACACCTAAGTTTTGTTTTGTTTTTGCAAAGCTTAAAATTTGAGTAAAAGTATCTTCCGCAACTACAGTATCCGGATTTAAAATTAAAACATATTCTCCTTTTGCTATTTCAACACCTTGATTATTCGCTTTAGAAAAACCTAAATTTATTTTATTTTTAATAAGGTGAACTTTCGCAAATCTTTCAGATACTAATTTACAGCTTTCATCTGTTGAATTATTATCAACTACTATAATTTCAACCTTTAAATTAGTAGAAGCTGCCTGAACACTTAATAAACATTGTTCCAAAAAATATTGAACATTATAGCTTACAATAATTACAGATAAATCCATAAACTATAGCGATTTTTCAAACGGGATTCTATTTACAATACTTCTTCCTAATGTGATTTCGTCAGCATATTCCAGTTCATCACCAACTGATATACCACGTGCAATTGTTGAAGTTTTTACTGTAAATTTTTCTAATTGTTTAAAAATATAAAAGTTGGTTGTATCTCCTTCAATAGTGGAACTTAAAGCAAAAATTACTTCTTTCACTTTATCGTTCTTCACTTTTTCAATCAGGCTTTCTATTGTCAAGTTTTGAGGGCCTATTCCTTCTATTGGTGATATTTTACCTCCTAAAACATGATATAACCCCTTAAATTGTGCTGTATTTTCTATAGCCATTACATCACGAACATCTTCAACAACACAAATAATTTCAGAGTTTCTTGAAGGGTTTGCACAAATTTCACATATAGCAACATCTGAAATATTGTGGCATTTTTCACATAATTTAATTTCATCAACTAAGTTCGTTAATGATTTTGATAATTGATGTGTTTGTGAAGTTGGTTGCTTTAACAAATGTAATACCAATCGCAAAGCAGTTCTTTTACCAATACCTGGTAATTGAGATACTTCATTTACTGCATTTTCCAAAAGTTTTGAAGAAAAATTCATTTCGCAAATGTACAATTAGGAAATGATATTCTCAATAATTTTAGTTTCTTTGTTGTTTCAAATACATTTAGCTATAAATGAAGCCTATTTACTTACTTTCTCTAGTTACAATTTACTTTAGTATACTGCTTCTAATTTCTTACTTTACCGGAAAAAGTGACACTAATGAGAGTTTCTTTAGCGCCAATAAAAAATCTCCTTGGTATGTAGTTGCTTTTGGTATGATTGGCGGTTCTCTATCAGGCGTAACATTTATATCAGTGCCAGGTTTGGTACAAAGCTCTCAATTTAGCTATATGCAAATTGTAATTGGCTATTTGTTTGGCTATTTTGTAATTGCTTATGTACTTATCCCCATATATTACAACTTAAAAATTATTTCAATTTATGAGTTTTTAAAACAACGATTTGGTTCAACCTCGCATAAAACAGGTGCTTTTTTCTTCTTTGTATCCAGAATTTTAATTGCCTCTTTTAGATTATTTCTAGTTGTTTCAGTACTGCAATATTTCATATTTGACTTTTGGAATGTTCCTTTTGAAATAACCGTTATTTTTTCAGTTTTATTAATTTGGATTTACACCTCTAAAGGAGGTATTAAAACAATTGTGTGGACTGACATTTTTCAAACTACATTAATGCTTTTTGCGGTTATCGCAACTATTTACCTCATTTTAGATAAGTTAAACTGGTCTATATTTGACGTTTTCACCTCTGAAGAATACCATAAATACAGTAAAGTTTTATTTCTTGATGATTTTAATGATAAAAAATACATTATAAAATCATTTCTAGGTGGAATGTTTATTGCAATTGCAATGACCGGTTTAGATCAAGACATGATGCAAAAAAACTTAACTTGTAAAAATACAAAAGAAGCGCAGTGGAATGTTGTTTCACTAGGTTTTATACTTATAATTGTAAATTTTATTTTTTTATTTTTAGGCGCTTTATTATTTATTTATGCTCAAAAATTTCATGTTTCAATTCCTATTATTGATGGTAAACTAAAAACCGATTTACTATTTCCCGAAATAGCTTTAAACAGTAATTTGGGTATTTATATTGGCATTGTGTTTATTTTAGGATTAATTGCTGCTGCCTATTCAAGTGCTGATAGTGCTTTAACTTCTTTAACAACCTCTTTTTGCATCGATTTTTTAGATATTGAAAATAAAGAAAAATCAAAACAAAAATATATTCGAAAAAAAACGCATGTTTTAATCTCTATTTTATTAATTATTATAATTATAATTTTTAAATACCTTTTGCAAGATAATGTTATAAGTAGCTTATTATTAGTAGCTTCCTATACTTACGGACCTCTTTTAGGGTTATTTTCTTTTGGAATTTTCACAAAATATGTTATTAAAGATAGGTATGTTTGGATTGTAGCAGTGTTATCTGTTATAATAAGTTATTTTACAAATGCTTATTCTACTTATTTTTTGAATGGTTACATATTTGGGTATGAACTTTTAATAGTAAATGGGCTTTTAACTTTTATTGGACTGTATTTAATTAGAAAACCCAACAAATAATTTTTATTTTTGTTGTATGGAGAAAGATTTAAGTAATTATCGAAAAATCTATAAAAAGAAAGAGCTTTCAAAAAAAGAAGTTCCCGAAAATCCAATAGAATTATTTCAAAAATGGTTTTATGAAGTTGAAGAATTTGGAGGTAACATTGAACCAAATGCAATGACTATTGCGACAATTGACAGAGATGGAACACCAAAAAGTAGGGTTGTACTTCTAAAAAAATTCACTTGGGAAGGCTTTATTTTTTATACAAATTACAATAGTGATAAAGGGAAATCTATTGAAAGTAACCCTAATGTTTGTTTGTCTTTTTTTTGGAATAATTTAGAACGACAAGTAATTATTAAGGGAAAAGCAGTAAAAATTGCAGCAAATTTATCTGATGGCTATTTTGAATCTAGGCCAGATGGAAGTAAATTAGGTGCCTGGGCATCAAACCAAAGTGAGGTAGTTCCTTCTCGTGAATTTTTAGACAATCGTTTAGCTTTATTTGAAAAGCAATTTAAACATAAAGAAATTCCAAGGCCTCAACACTGGGGAGGTTATATTGTAAAACCTAAAAGTATTGAATTTTGGCAAGGAAGACCTAATAGAATGCACGATAGAATTAGGTATACATTACAAGAAGATTTTAACTGGAAAATTGAACGATTGGCTCCTTAATTTTTTATATTTGAACCTCAACCAATACCAAATGAAAACACTCTATATAGTTAGACACGCAAAATCTTCTTGGAAATATGAAGGTATTAAAGATATTGACAGACCTTTAAAAAAAAGAGGTATTAAAGATGCCTATTTAATTTCAGGAGTTTTACAAAAAAAAATTGCTTGCCCCGATGTTTTTATTGCCAGCTGTGCTAACAGGGCTTTACATACTGCTATGATTTTTAGTTATACTTTTAATTATCCACTTGCAAACATTAAAATAAGTAAATCACTGTATAATTTTAGCGATGGTTATTTAATTAAAACAGTAAAAGCCTTAGATGATGGATTTGATTCTGCTATAATTTTTAGTCATGACCACGGCATAAGTGATTTTGTTAATAAATTTGGAGATAAATTGTTAAATCATGTTTCAACCTGTGGTGTAATAGGAATTAAATTTGAAACAAACCATTGGAAAAATATTAAATCTGGAAAAACATTTTTAACTGAATTTCCTAAAAATTATAAATAGCCCAATTTTGAAAATTGAAAAACTTGCTGGAATTGATATTGGCTCTAATGCTGTTAGACTACTAATTACAAATGTAATTACTGAGGAAGATAGCGACAAACCCAGCTTTAGAAAATCGGCTTTAGTTCGTGTACCAATTCGTTTAGGTACTGATTCTTTTATTAAAGGTGAAATTTCTGAAGAAAATAAAAATAGAATGCTAAAAGCAATGAATGCCTTTAAGTTGCTAATGGATGTTCACGGAGTTAAAAAATATTACGCCTGTGCAACTTCAGCAATGCGAGAAGCAGATAATGGTATTAATGTTGCCAATGAAATTTTTGAAAAAACTTCTGTAAAAATTAATATTATTGATGGTAAAAAAGAAGCTGCAATCATCTTTTCAACTGATATCTCAAACTTTATTGAAAAAAATAAACCTTATTTATACGTAGATGTTGGAGGAGGCAGTACAGAATTTACCGTATTTTCAAATGGACAAATTACCAACTCAAGATCTTTTAAAATTGGTACTGTACGAATATTAAATTACAGTAAAAGTGAAGCCAAACAAATTTGGAATGAAATTGAAATTTGGATAAAAGAAAATACTAAAGACCTAAAAAACCTTTCACTCATTGGTTCTGGAGGCAATATTAATAAAATATTTAAACTTTCAGGAAAACCAATGGGCAAACCACTTTCACTAATTTATATAAAAGCTCATTATCATTTTTTAAAACAAATGACTTATGAACAACGTATTTCAGAATTAGGATTAAACCCTGATAGAGCTGATGTAATTTTACCTGCTACAAAAATATACTTATCAGCTATGAAATGGAGTGGTGCAACTAAAATATTTGTTCCTAAAATTGGACTTGCAGATGGAATAATAAAAAGTTTATACTATAATAAATTATAAATGTTTCCATAAAAAAAAAGTCCGCTAAAAGCGGACTTTAATAATGTTATTTATTTGTTTTTAAGACTTTACAAATTCAGCTACCAATCTACCAATGGCATCCTCAGAAAGTTTAGCAGCCTTTTGAACTTCTTCATGCGATACTGCTTCTACTTTCCCCTCTACACCTAAGTCTGTAATTACTGATATCCCAAAGCAAGTCATCCCTAAATGCTTCGCAGCAATTACTTCAGGCACTGTAGACATTCCCACTGCATCTGCTCCTAATATTTTAACCATTTTATACTCAGCAGGAGTTTCAAAAGTAGGCCCTTGCAATGCTAAATAAACTCCTTTTTGAATAGGTATATTTAATTTAACGGCTATTTTTTCCATTTTAGCAATCATTTTTTTACTATACGGCTCATGCATATCAACAAATCTTGGCCCAAAACGGTCATCATTTTCACCATGTAATGGATGTGCAGGCATAAAATTTATATGATCTGTAATCAACATAATATCTCCAACCTTAAAATTTGAGTTTACACCACCTGAAGCATTAGAAACAATTAAATTTTCAACACCTAAAAACTTCATAACACGTACAGGAAAAATTGTTTGCTCAATACTCCAGCCTTCATAAAAATGAAATCTCCCTCGCATAGCAACAACTTTTTTATTTCCTATACTTCCAAAAATTAATTCTCCCGAATGACCAGCTACTGTTGATACCGGGAAATTTGGTATTTCACTATAGGGTATACTAATCTCAATATTAATTTTTTCTACTAAATTCCCTAATCCTGTACCTAATATAATACCATAATCTGGCATTATAATTCCTTTCTCTTGAAGAAATTTAACGGTCTCCTGAACTTTGTTCCACATATTTCTTTATTATTTTATCAAAATCTATACTTCTATTCACAAATTTTGTTTTTATTTCTATAAAAACCAAATTTTGCAATTCGACAAAGATACGAACATAATCTTTCTCTGTTGTTAAAATTATTTTTTTATTTGACGGAATTGTATCAAATGCATCATTTATAACTTCAATATCTTTATTTCTAAAATGATAATGGTCAGGGTATTTCAAGTGCTTAAATTTAATTTTCTCACTATTCAAATAATTTATTAAAGGCGTTGGATTTGCAATTCCTGTTATTAATAGAATTTCCATATTTTTAGCCTCTTCAAAATTTATATTTGAAAAACCTTTTAACTCATTATCATATTCAATAGTTGTAAAAAATACTGTTTGTTTGTTTGTTGGGTTTAATCTTTTAACAATTTTAGACTGTTCTTTTTTAGAAATATTACTTGGACATTTTGTTACAATAATAATTTGAGCTCTTTTTGCTCCTGAAATTTTTTCTCTTAAATTTCCTGTTGGCAACAACATATCATCTACATACAAATTATTATACGAAGTCAATAAAATATTAAAACCTGCTCTTACTTTTCTATGCTGAAATGCATCATCTAATAAAATAACATCTGGCGGGTTTTTTAATTTCTCTAAAAGATGTATTCCATTTGTTCTATTTGTATCAACAGCAACAATTATATCTTGAAATTTCTTGTAATATTGAAAAGGCTCATCGCCAATTATATCAGCTGTAATATTTTCATCTGCAATTATAAACCCTTTGCTTTTTCTTTTATAACCTCTACTTAAAACTGCTATTTTATAATCATTTTGCAATAACCTAATTAAATATTCTATTTGAGGTGTTTTACCAGTTCCTCCAACACTCAAATTTCCAACTACAATTACTGGTGTTTTAAATGCTGTAGACTTAATTATATTTTTATTGTATAAAAAATTACGAAAACTTGTAATTAGGCCATACAATAAAGAAAGTGGGTATGCTATTTGTCGTAAAAAATTCACTGAAAGCGAAAATACAAAACAAATTATTAAATTTCTATTTAAATACTTTAACTTTACTCTGTTAAATTTACCTTTGCTTTAATAATAACTTTTTTATGATACAAATTAAAGACATTACAACTTCTATTGAAGAAATTGCACCGCTAAATTATGCTGAGAGTTTTGATAATGTGGGCCTGTTAGTTGGTAATTATAACACCAAAGTAACAGGAGTAATAGTTACACTAGATACACTAGAGAATGTAGTTGACGAAGCTATTGAAAACAATTGTAATTTAATTGTAAGTTTTCATCCCATTATTTTTTCAGGATTAAAAAAATTAACTGGCTCAAATTATGTAGAAAGAGTTGTATTAAAAGCAATTAAAAATGAGATTGCAATTTATTCAATGCATACGGCCTTAGATAATTCATTTCAAGGTGTAAATGCTAAAATTTGTGAAGTTTTAGGCTTGCAAAATAAAGAAATACTAATTCCACAAAAACATACCATAAAAAAATTAACTACATACGTTCCTATCAAAAATGCTAAAGAAGTAAGGTTGGCTCTTTTTAAAGAAGGAGCTGGTAGCATTGGAAATTATGATAATTGTAGTTTTAATACTGATGGTTATGGAACTTACAGAGGAAATAAAAATTCCAACCCTACAATTGGTAAAAAAGAAGAAACTCATACAGAAAACGAAACATTTATAAGTGTTATTTTTGAAAAACATAAAGAACAACATATTTTAAACACCCTTTTTAAAGTACACCCTTATGAAGAAGTTGCCTATGATATTGTTTCTTTAGATAATTTACATCAAGAAATAGGTATTGGAATGATTGGTGAATTACCCGAAGAAAAAAGTGAGACCGAATTTTTAAATTTCCTTAAAAAAACAATGAATGCAAAAGGTATTAGACACTCTAAATTAATTGGTAAACCCATTAAGAAGGTTGCTGTTTTAGGAGGGTCAGGTAGTTTTGCTATTAAAAATGCAATTCATAAAAAAGCTGATATATATATTACTGCAGATATTAAATATCATGAATTTTACAAAGCAGAAAACAAACTTGTTATTGCAGATATAGGGCATTATGAAAGTGAACAGTTCACAAAAAATCTTTTAGTTGAGATACTTACAAAAAAATTTCCTAATTTTGCAATCATTTTATCACAAAAAAACACAAATCCAATTTATTACTTATAATATGGCCAAAAAGAAAGAAGTTACTGTTGAAGAAAAATTAAGAGCTCTTTACGACTTACAATTAATTGATTCAAGAGTTGATGAAATTAAAAATGTAAGAGGTGAACTCCCTTTAGAAATTGAAGATTTAGAAGATGCAATTGTGGGTTTAAACAAAAGACTTACAAATTTAAATGACGATGTAACAAACTTAAAAGGTGAAATTTCTAATAAAAAATCTGTAATTGAAGAGGCAAAAACTTTACTTAAAAAATACGCTGAACAACAAAAAAATGTGCGTAATAACAGAGAGTTTAATTCAATTAGTAAAGAAACAGAGTATCAAGAACTTGAAATTGAGTTAGCTGAAAAACGAATTAAAGAATTCAAGGCTAAGGTTGAACAAAAAAAAGAAGTGATTGCAACTACAAAAGAAAATATTGCAAAGCAAGAAGAATTGTTGAAACATAAGTCGGATGAATTAAACGACATTATGGGAGATACCATTAAAGAAGAAGAGTTGCTTCTTAAAAAATCTAAAGAATATTCTAAACTAATTGATGATCACTTATTAAAAGCCTACAATAGAATTAGATCAAGTGTAAAAAATGGTTTAGCTGTAGTATCTATTGAAAGGGGTGCTTCTGGAGGTTCTTTTTTTACAATTCCTCCTCAAAGACAGGTTGAAATTGCCAGTCGTAAAAAAATTATTACTGATGAGCATAGTGGTAGAATTTTAGTTGATGGAGCTTTAGCTGAAGAAGAAAAAGAAAAAATTAATAAATTATTGAAATAATAATTTATCTCATTATAAAAAAGGCTTCCAATTGGAAGCCTTTTTTTATTTTTTAGTTGCTTGTATAGAATATACTAAAGGAAACAGTTGTTTATTCTCTTTTAAAACATACATCCCATCTTCTGTTTGCTCCATTCTAGGAAAACTATTATAGGGTGATTTCTCAAATTCATGTAAAAAATCAATTTGTAACCCAGCAGTTGCTAATGCAGAAACTATTTCTCCTAAACCATGATTCCATCCATATTCTTTACTTATAATATTAGCATCCTTATTTGTATAAGTTCCTTTATACTCTTCATAAATCACTTCACTTTGTAAATATGGATACTTCAGCTTTGGAGGTGATTGTAAATAATCAAACATCCATACAATTGGATGAAACTCAATCAAATAAAAAAACCCACCCTTTTTTAATTTACTTGTAATAATTTCTGCCCAAGTTTTCAAATCTGGCAACCAGCCAATTACTCCGTAAGAGGTAAAAACAATATCAAATTTTCCATCAACTTTTTTAGGAACATCATATAAATTACTTTCTATAAAAGAGGCATTCAAACCCAATTCATCATTCAATAATTTTGCTTTTTTAATTCCTTCACTCGAGATGTCAATCCCAGTACATCTTGCTCCCAATCTACTAAAACTCAAGGTATCTAAACCAAAATGACATTGGAGATGCAATAAAGATTTACCTTTAACGTCACCTAATTCTTCTAATTCATACTTATTCAATGAAGTTTTTCCCTTTCTAAATCCAACAACATCATAAAATTCTGATTTCATATGAACACTTACTTTTTTGTCCCAGGTTTCTTTATTTACTTTGAAATATCTATCGTATTTAGTACTCATATAAAACCTTTTAATTTTTTGAAAATAACACCATTAATACAAGCCACACAACTGGTATTAACTCAACCCAAAAACTGGTGTAATATCGCGATTTTTTTGGAGATGAAAACCTTAAAAATAAAGCAGTAATAATAGAAATCAGTATTATTATAAGAATATCTAAATATGAATCTTTATTCTTAAAAAATTCCAAACCAACAAAAATAATTAATAAAACATACCCTATAGCTTTTGAGGTTGGTATTCCAAAAGTTTGAGGTATTGTTTTCAGTATTGCTGAATCAATATTCACGTCTCTAATATCAAAAGGAAGTGCAATTGCTATTACAAATAAAATACGTTGTATAAATTCTAAATAAACATTAGAATTAAAAGAATGTGTAGCTTCATACAATGGGAAAAGAACCATAATTCCTGCCCAGGCAATTGCAATACTAAATATCTTGATAAAAGGAAAATTTCTAAATGAAATTTCTAATTTTCCGATTTTAAATAAAGGTACTACATAAAAAAAAGTCATAAGTGCAAATGGTGCAAGTACGATTAATGATTCTATTTTAAATTTACTAAATAAAATTATATAACCCAACGCTAAAACAGCCAAAATAGTTAATACTAACAATTCTTTTTTATAACTAAAAAACCAAGCTCTAAACCAATTTAATCGACTAGTTTTTATTTCATAAAAGCGAATAAAATTATAAGATATTATAATAGAGAGAGCAACAAATACTGGCACTAAACTATCATTAATTCCAAATCTAATAAGGGTAATTTCAGTTAAGCAAAAACCAGCCAAAGCAACATGAATATTACTAAAAATATAAAAATCTATTATTTTTTTTAACAAATTCATTCTGCAAATGTAGTTATTTGCATATATACCTATTTTATAGTTAACAAAATATTAGAATTCAATAATAAAAGTGGCAATTTAATTATGGAATTTTCAGTAATTTTGAACTCACAAATATTATTTCACACAAATTACATAAATGAAGACAGATTCTTTTGTTTTAAGACACATAGGCCCTCAAAAAGATGAGGTAGAAGAAATGGTTAAAACTATTGGGGTAAACTCAATAGATGATTTAATTAATAAAACAATTCCTTCCAATATTCGATTAGCTAAAGATTTAAATTTACCTGAACCACTTAGTGAATTTAAATACCTAACACATATTCAAAAACTTTCTAATAAAAATAAATTATTTAAAAATTACATAGGTTTGGGTTACCATCCAACTATTCTACCTGGGGTAATTCAGCGTAATATTTTAGAAAATCCAGGATGGTACACTTCATACACCCCTTACCAAGCTGAAATTTCACAAGGCAGATTGGAAGCTTTATTAAATTACCAAACTATGGTAATGGAACTTACAGGTATGGAATTAGCAAATGCTTCTTTATTAGATGAAGGTACAGCAGCTGCTGAAGCCATGTTAATGCTGTTTAATTCTAGATCTAGAACTCAAAAAAAGGAAAGTGCAACTAAATTCTTTGTTTCAAATGAAGTATTGCCTCAAACCATTGATGTTTTAAAAACAAGAGCTTATCCACTTGGTATCGAATTGGTTTTTGGCAATCACCAAAATTTTGAATTTACTTCAGCTGTTTACGGAGCACTCATCCAATACCCTTCTAAAAGTGGTCAAATATATGATTACTCTTCTTTTATTGATAAAGCAAAAGTTGTCGATGCAAAAATAGCTGTAGCTGCAGATTTACTAAGTCTAACAATATTAACTCCTCCTGGAGAATGGGGTGCAGATGTTGTCGTAGGTACTACGCAACGATTTGGTATCCCAATGGGTTACGGAGGACCTCATGCTGGTTATTTTGCAACTAAAGAAGCCTATAAAAGAGCTATACCAGGAAGAATTATTGGTGTTTCACATGATAAAAATGGTAATCGTGCTTTACGTATGGCTTTACAAACTCGTGAACAGCATATAAAACGAGAAAAAGCAACTTCAAACATTTGTACTGCGCAAGTATTATTGGCTGTAATGGCTGGTATGTACGGCGTTTATCATGGCTCAAAAGGGTTAATTTACATTGCAAGTAAAATTCAAAAATTAACTACTACCTTAAACGAGGGACTAAAACAATTAAATCTAAAACAATTAAATACGGCCTTCTTCGATACTTTAACTGTTGAAGTTTCTAATGCTGCTAATCTTAAAAAAATAGCCGAAAAAAAAGAAATTAACTTTTTCTACCCATCATCTAATTTAGTAAGTATCTCAATCAATGAGACTTCTAATTTAGAAGATATCAATGAAATTCTTTCAATTATAGCAGAAGCAGAAGGTGAAAAATATATCAATTTAAATTCAGTAGCGGAAAATTCTATTCCTAAAAATTTGACAAGACAATCTCCTTTTATGGAAAATGATATTTTCAAAAAGTATCATTCAGAAACTGAGATGATGCGCTACATCAAAAGGCTAGAATTAAAAGATTTATCATTAACACACTCTATGATTTCTTTAGGTTCTTGCACTATGAAATTAAACGCAGCTACCGAAATGCTTCCGTTAAGTTGGCCAAATTGGGGAAATATGCATCCTTTTGTACCAATTGAACAAGCAAAAGGATACCAAGAAGTTATTACAGATTTGGGAACCTATCTTAATGAAATTACAGGTTTTGAAGCTACATCATTACAACCAAACTCTGGTGCACAAGGAGAATATGCTGGTTTAACAGTTATCAAAGCTTATCATGAATCAAAGGGAGATAGCCATAGAAATATTTGTTTAATTCCTTCCTCAGCTCATGGAACAAACCCTGCTTCTGCTGTTATGGCCGGGTTTAAAGTTGTTGTAACAAAATCAACTGACAAAGGAAATATCGACGTAGATGATTTACGTGAAAAAGCGGAATTATATAAAGATAGTTTAGGTGCTTTAATGGTAACCTACCCTTCTACTCATGGGGTTTTTGAAAGTTCTATAAAAGAAATTACCAAGATTATCCATGAATTTGGTGGACAAGTTTATATGGATGGTGCAAACATGAATGCACAAGTAGGACTTACAAATCCTGCAACTATTGGTGCCGATGTTTGCCATTTAAACTTACACAAAACATTTGCAATTCCTCATGGTGGTGGAGGCCCAGGTGTTGGCCCTATTTGTGTAGCCAAACATTTAGCTCCATTTTTACCTTCAAATCCAATAATACCAACTGGAGGTCAAACACCTACAACTGCAATTTCATCTGCTCCTTGGGGGTCTGCATTGGTTTTACTAATATCATATAGCTACATTAGAATGTTGGGAGCAAACGGTTTAAAGCAATCAACCAAGTACGCTATTTTAAATGCTAATTATATTAAGGCTAGATTAGAGAAGCATTACAAAATTCTATATACTGGTGAAAATGGATTCGCCGCTCATGAAATGATAGTTGATTTTAGAGAATTTAAAGAGAATGGAGTTGATGTGACAGATGTTTCTAAAAGGTTAATGGACTTTGGATATCACGCCCCAACGGTATCATTTCCTGTGCACGACACACTAATGATTGAGCCAACAGAAAGTGAAAATAAAAATGAGTTAGATCGTTTTTGTGAAGCATTAATTACTATTAAAAATGAAATTACTGAAATGAAAAGTGGAGACACAAATTCAGTGCTAAAAAATGCGCCACATACGCAGGAGATGCTTACTTCAAATGAATGGGACTATCCGTATACACGACAAAAAGCAGCATTTCCACTTCCATATCTAAAAGAAAATAAATTTTGGCCTTCAGTTAGAAGAATTGATGATGCTTTTGGAGATAGAAATTTGGTGTGTTCTTGTAACCCTATTGAAGATTATATATAAAAAATAAATATTCTTTCTAAATTGAAAAGTCTCGAGATAAATCTCGAGACTTTTCTTTTCTAATTATGTAATTAAATAAAAGTAATAATATTTATCGTCCCCACAACGGTAGTATAATATTATTGTAATTCTCTTACAAACAACAATAATCAGAAAACTAACAGTTATAAGCAATTAAAGTAATTGTCGTCCCCACAACGGTAGTATAACTTTAATTTTTAGCGCTATAACTGAATAGATTTTCAATTTTTTTATTTACACTTTTTACAGAACAATTTCTAAAAATAAACACAACATTTTAAAATGTATTATGAAATTAAATCAATAAAACATATAAAGTTATTAATAATAATTTAATTTTCACCATTAAATCTTACGAAAACATTGTAGTAAAAAAAATACCAGTAATTTTTATTCTAAAATTCAAAACAGTACTTTTGCAATTCTACAAATCTAATATTACTCAATAGATGAAAAAAATCACAAAAGAAACCTATATTAATTGGTATAAAGATATGCTCTTCTGGAGAAAGTTTGAAGACAAATTAGCTGCACTTTATATTCAACAAAAAATTAGAGGATTTCTACATTTGTATAATGGACAAGAGGCTGTGCTTGCTGGCGCATTACACGCTATGAAAAAAAATGACAAAATGATTACTGCATATCGTAACCATGTACAGCCAATTGGTTTAGGAGTTGATCCCAAACGAATTATGGCTGAATTACTAGGAAAAGATACTGGTACATCTCACGGTATGGGCGGATCAATGCATATTTTTTCACCTGAACATAATTTTTATGGCGGTCATGGAATTGTAGGAGGGCAAATACCTTTAGGAGCTGGATTAGCCTTCGCCGATAAATATTTTGAGCGAGATGGTGTAACACTAACTTATTTTGGAGATGGTGCTGCTCGTCAAGGTTCCTTACACGAAACTTTTAATATGGCAATTAACTGGAAATTACCTGTTGTTTTTATATGTGAAAATAACGGTTATGCTATGGGAACTTCAGTTGAACGTACTGCAAATCATGAAGATATTTGGAAACTGGGATTAGGGTATGAAATGCCTTGTGGCCCCGTTGATGGAATGAATCCTGTGAAAGTTGCCGAAGCTATGGAAGAAGCTATTGAACGCGCAAGAAGAGGCGATGGACCTACATTATTGGATATTAAAACATATCGCTATAGAGGCCATTCAATGAGTGATGCCCAAAAGTACAGAACTAAAGATGAAGTTGATGAATATCGTAAAATTGATCCAATCACACAGGTCTTAGACGTTATCAAGAAGAAAAAATACGCTACTGAAAGCAAAATTAAAGAGTGGGATAAAGAGGTTAAAGATAAAGTGGCTGAATGTCAAAAATTTGCAGAAGAGTCACCTTTCCCAGATAAGCAATTAATGTACGATATTGTATATGAGCAAGAAGATTATCCTTTTTTAAAACATAGATAAATGGCCGAAATTATAACAATGCCCCGATTAAGTGATACAATGACTGAAGGAGTTGTTGCACAATGGTTAAAAAAAGTTGGTGACAAAGTTTCAGAAGGCGACATTTTAGCTGAAATTGAAACAGATAAAGCTACAATGGAATTTGAATCTTTCAATGAAGGTACTCTTTTATACATTGGCTTAAATGATGGAGAAAGTGCTCCCGTAGATTCTTTATTAGCTATTATAGGTGAAGAAGGTGAAGATATTAATAAAATAATTGAAAGTTTTAAAATTAAAACTTCTGAACCAAAAAGTACACCAGCCAAAGAAGAACAAAAAACTGAAATTAAACCACTTGATAAAGAGACTCCTGTTAACACTCAGCCAGCACAAAATTCATCAACTAGTAGTTCGGCAAGAATTATTGCTTCTCCATTGGCTAAAAAAATAGCCAAAGAAAAAGGAATTAATTTAAACTCAATTACTGGATCAGGTGAAAATGGTAGAGTTATAAAACGCGATGTGGAGAATTATGTTCCTATAGCAACACAAAACACAAGTAATACACCTGTTATTGGTGAAGAAAGTTTTGAAGAAATCACAAATTCTCAAATGCGTAAAACCATTGCGCGAAGATTGGCTGAATCAAAATTTACGGCTCCACATTATTACTTGATGATTGAGATTGATATGGATAATGCTATAGCCTCTCGAAAAGCAATAAATGAACTTCCTGACACTAAAGTATCATTCAATGATATGATAGTAAAAGCAAGTGCAATGGCATTAAAAAAACATCCTAAAGTAAATTCACAATGGTTTGATGATAGAACTCGTATTAACCATCATGTAAACATCGGTGTTGCTGTTGCTGTTGAAGACGGCTTAGTTGTTCCTGTGATTCCTTTCACTGATCAAAAAAGTATGACTCAAATTGGCACTGAAGTAAAAGATATGGCCGTTAGAGCTAAATCAAAAAAATTAACTCCTGCAGAAATGGAAGGAAGTACTTTTACAGTTTCTAATTTAGGAATGTTTGGTATTTCTGAATTTACCTCCATTATAAATCAGCCAAACTCAGCTATTTTATCAGTTGGTGCAATTATTCAAAAACCAGTTGTTAAAAATGGAGAAATTGTGGTTGGAAATACTATGAAAGTAACTTTAGCTTGCGACCATAGAACAGTTGATGGCGCAACTGGATCTGCATTTTTACAAACCTTGAAACAATTTATTGAAAATCCAGTTACTATGTTAGCGTAACATAAAGTATACTTATATTTTTTAAATCCAATGTTTACTAACATTGGATTTTTTATTTAAGTCAAGTTGTTATATAAAAAAAACCCTCAACAAAAGTTGAGGGTTTTAAAATATCTTGTATTCTAAATTTTTATTTTTTAAACTTAGCGTATTTAGTTTTAAACTTATCAATACGTCCAGCAGTATCTATTAACTTAGTTTTACCTGTGTAAAAAGGGTGTGAAGTTCTTGAAATCTCTAACTTTACTAAAGGATATTCAACACCATCTACTTCAAGCGTTTCTTTAGTGTTTACTGTTGAACGAGTTAAAAACACATCTTCGTTAGACATATCTTTAAATGCTACCATTCTATAATTCTCTGGATGTATACCTTTTCTCATCGTAAACTCGTTTTAATTCTATTTTTATTTTTCAGACTGCAAATTTAACTATATTTTTGAAACTTCAAACAAATATTTTAGTTTATTTACATAAAAATTCATAAAATCCACTTTTTAAATTATGTTATATAAGTCATTTTTTAGTTTATTTATATTTGTATTCCTTTCATCATGTAAAAGTGAGTATAAATTTGTTTTAAATACTCCTAAAAAAATCCAGTCAAGTCAAGAACTAACAATTTCCATCACTGAAAAAGGGGACAAGCCAATTGATTCGGTTCAATTTTCAATAGATTCAAAAAAGATAAAGACTCATAAAAATAGTATTACCCTAAAAATAAATGATTACAAACTTGGAAAACATACAGTAACTGCCATTATTTTTTATGAAAACAAAACTAAAAAAATTAGTAAGCCAATTTATTTTATGGCAGATGCAGCGCCCGAAATTTACACCTACAAAATTATAAACACCTACCCACATGATAAAAATGCCTATACACAAGGCTTAGTATTTTACAATGGGTTTTTATATGAAGGAACAGGAAGAAAAGGAAGTTCTTCTATTCGAAAGGTTGAATTGAAAACGGGGAAAGTTTTACAAGAATATGATTTGAGCCGGGAGTATTTTGGTGAAGGAATTACCATTTTTAATAATAAATTATATCAATTAACTTGGCAAGCAGGTATTGGTTTTATTTATAATTTAGAGACATTTAAAAAAGAAAAAGATTTTAAATATACTAAAAGTCTTGAAGGCTGGGGATTGACAAATAATGGTAAACAATTAATTAAAACTGATGGCACAGAACGAATTTGGTTTTTAAATCCTAATACACTTCTTGAAGAAAGTTATATTGAGGCATATACAAATAAGCAAAAAGTTGAAAAGTTAAATGAGTTAGAATTCATAAATGGTAAAATTTATGCAAATAGATGGCAATTAAATTCAATATTAATTATTGACCCTTTAACAGGAAAAGTTGAAGGAGTTGTAAATTTAAACAGTTTAAAAACTAAAATTCAGCGGGAACAAACATTAGATGATAGTGATGAAGTATTAAACGGTATTGCTTTTGATAAGGAAAATAATCGCATTTTTATTACTGGCAAACATTGGAGTAAATTATATGAAGTTGAATTTATAAAAAAATAATCTTCCATAAATTATTTTTACATTTACAAAAACAACCTTAATGCGTTATTATTTAACATTTATTCTTATAATTACTTTGGT
>Ga0256834_1000748_pt1 | contig 22904 bp, 16 predicted proteins | sample 4281140metaG_FD_190536 | JGI IMG/M metagenome (GOLD analysis project Ga0256834, IMG submission 190536) | Hydrothermal vent microbial communities from East Pacific Rise, Pacific Ocean - 4281-140 | ecosystem: Environmental > Aquatic > Marine > Hydrothermal vents | place: Pacific Ocean: East...
CTTGGTTGGTCCTCTTCTTGGGTATTCTCTTTTTTCTTCTCTTGTGCTTCAGATTTGCTACTGTCTGAACTTTGTGATTTGGGATGGGCGATGCCCACAGAGGCATCTTTCTTGTCAGCTAAAAGAACAATGCGTTCAAGGTTATAGCGTGCATCTGCATCCTCACCCAATTGTAATGTTTTAGTATAGTAAATTTTGGCTTTATCATACGCTTCAAGCATAGCATAGGCATTGGCGATATTGTAGTAAAGTTTCTGTTTTGTGGTTAAAGAAGTGGAACGTATGGACTTGTAGTATGTAATCGACTTTTCATAAAAGCCTTCTTTGTAATAACTGTTTGCTAAGGCAAACTGGCTTTGTAAAGAGGGAGTTTTTATCTTTTTTAGGTGCTGTGTTGCACCCTTAAATGCTTTTTTTTCATAGCTTTGATAGGCTTTATTTAGATGGTATTCATCTATAAATGAAGCATGTAAAGGTAGTCCTAAAAAGGTAAAAAATAAAATAAGATACTTCACCCCACGTGTATACAGCATAAGAAAAAGCAGCAGTGCTAAAGCCAAAGGAATTTGGTAACGTTCTACATAGTGACGTTGCATCTTTTGTATCATCTGTGCTTGGGTGTTGTTTTGTCGGAGAGCATTATCTAGGGCTTTGGCTGTATCTTCTTCTGAAGTGGAGGGCGTAAGATAGATACCTTTTGAGACTAAAGCCAAATCTTCCAAAAGAGGGTTGATACGTGAGATGACAAGGTTTCCTTGCTTGTCTTTAAGCAGGGTTCCATCCTTGTTTTCTACTGTTGTACCTCGTGTTGTACCTAAAGCTAGGATGGTTAAGGAGACACCAGAGTCTGCAAGTAGGGCAGTGAGTTTACTAAGGTCAGACTCTTCTCCTCCGTCACTCATAAGGATAAGGTTCTTCCCCGTTAATTGCATGTGAGAGAGGCGTTTAAAAAGTTTCGCTAATGATGTACCTTTGGTGAGGATATACTCAGGGTTTAAACTCTGCAAGGCGATGTTTATGAGGGCATGGTCAGTGGTAGGAGGAGAGAGGAGTAGAGGGTTGGTAGTAAAGGCGAGGAGCATGACATTGTCTGTGGGTCTTTTTTCTAACAGAAGAGCGATGGTTTCTTTTGCAAAATCATAGCGTGAAGGAGAGAGGTCTTTTGCTTGCATAGAGTAAGAGACATCCACTGCGATGATAATATCTTTGGCTTTGATGCTTCCCTCTTGCAGAGCTTGTTCTTCTACAGGACGAGCTAAACTAAGCAGGAGTAGGCTAAGAATGATGAGGTGTATCACCTCTTGTACTTTTTTGTTGCTTTTCCACAAAAGGATAAGAAGGGGTATGAGAAGCCATAAAAAAGAGGGATATAGAAGCGTCATTTCTGCTCCTTACTGAGCCAAAGTGTCCAAAGCAAAAGTAAAATAAAGACAATACCCAAAGGCACCGTAATCAGTAGCCGTTGATTAAGATAGTTTTCACTGCGTATGGCAGAAGGCTCAAGTTGGTTTATCTCATCATAAATGCCTTTGAGTGCTTTGGCTGAAGAGGCAGCGTATGACTTTGCTCCACTCTCTTTAGCTATCTGTTCAAGTAGAGCGACATCGTAGTCAGACTTTTTACCTATACCGATGGTGTAGATTTTGATGCCTTTCTTTTTGGCCTTTTGCACGGCAACTTTGGGGGAGTGTTCTCCTGCATTATGGTAACCATCGGTGAGCAAGATGATGGCTTTGTTCTTGGCCTCACCAAAAGAGAGAGTACGCATCGCTTGGATGATGGCATCACCTATGGCAGTACTCTCCCCTGCGATACCTACATTGGTCATCTGTAAGAGTTCAGAGAGAGCCTCTAGGTCATAGGTAAGTGGGGAAGCGGTGTAGGCAAAGGTACCAAAGATGACAACCCCCATGTTGTCATCTTGACGCTCTTTGATGAAGTCTGAGGCGAGTTCTAAGTTGGTTTCAAATTTATTTTTGAGTCTATCGTTGGTATCAAATCCACTCTGTGCCATAGAACCACTGGCATCTAGTGCTAAGATAAGGTCACGCCCTTTTTTATGGTGGTTGTCATTTGTGTCATAGACAAAAGGTTTTGCGAGGGCTATGACCATCAGAGTAAAAAGAAGCATCTTTAGCCAAGGTTCCCATGAAAGTAGTGGGCTTTGTCTGCTTATCCATGCCAGTTGAGAGAAATAATAGGGCTTGGCATACTGTTTACACCATAGAAAACAAGGTAGAAATAACAGTAGCAAAAGAAAGTAGGGTGAACCAAATGTGAAATGCATCAAATATTTTAACACGTATGCGTTAACATGAGCTTATTATCTTGCTATAATAACCTCTAACATATGAGGGAGATAAGAAAAGTATGTATAGTAGTGAAGTTGTCAAGGCCATATGCTCTAATCATCTGTATGAATATTGTATTGTGAGTAGTTCCTTTGAAGTGTTGAAGTGTTCAGATGCCATTTCAAAATATTGTGAAAAAGAGATTTTGACATTAGATAAGATAGAGCTTTTTGATATGGTACCAGAACTCGTAGGAATGGAAGAGGATTTGGCTTCGATTTTAGCAGGACAGCTAGAAGAACTTATGATTCCTATGGTTTTTAAAGCACCTAAAAGTTACATCAATATACGCGTCCATCCCAATAAGAATTTTGATACGTTGATTATTCTTTTTGAAAATATTACCAAGCAGACAATGGCACAGTATGAGTTGCGACAATCCAATAATAATAATCTTTTACTGCTTGAAGAGATAGCATATCAGAATAAGCAACTAGAGACATTTAATAAAGAGATGCATAGACTTGTAGATGAAGCTGTGGCTAAAAATATAGAGAAACAGCATATGATGGAACTACAAACACGACATGCCCAAATGGGTGAAATGATAGCGATGATTACCCATCAGTGGAAACAGCCATTAAGTGTTATACAAACCTTGGGAACACTTTTGAAAATGAAGTATGAATCAGGTAAATTGACACAAGAAACTTTTAGAGTAAAGATAGACAACCTTTTAAAACAAGCAAACCAGCTTAACCAAACAGTCAATGATTTTCAACAGTTCTTCTCTCCTTCAAAAAAAAGAGTACATTTTGATATGCAAAAAACCTTAGCTTCTGTGGTGAGCCTGATTAAAATGGAGTATGCTTTAGAAAATATTGAAATTACTTTACACAAAGAAGTGTCTGTTTCTATTTATGGGTATGAAAATGAGTATAAGCAAGTGGTATTGTCACTTTTACAAAATGCAAAAGATGCTTTAATCGTAAGTAGCCAATCTAACAAGCAGATAGATATTAACATTCAAAAAAAAGGTAAGCATTCTTTAGTCACGATAGAAGACAATGCAGGAGGCATTCCTAAAGAGATACTAGAGCATATCTTTACTCAATATGTGAGTACCAAGGAAAATGGCTCTGGACTAGGGTTATACATCGCAAAAACGGTGATAGAAAACAATATGCAAGGGAAAATTTGGGTAGAAAATCGAACAGAGGGAGCCTGTTTTTCTATTTTACTCTAAGTGAGTATTAATTTTTTTTTAAGAAAAGGTGAATATACTTCGCCAATAAGAGTGATAATAATTATCATTTAGTAAGTTTATAGAGTAAGATAAGGAAAAGTTTTGGAAAAAATCACCATTGCCTTGGCAGGACAACCGAATGTAGGAAAGTCATCTCTCATTAATGCCATCTCTAATGCCAAACTCAAAGTAGGTAACTTCTCGGGGGTCACTGTTGACAAAACAGAAGTAGAGTTTAAAATGTGTGATGAGGTATCATGTAAAGACTATGAAGTGCATATTATTGATTTGCCTGGTGCCTACTCACTTACCGAATATACAATAGAAGAAAAAGTCACCAAAAGCTTTTTACAATCAGATGAATATGATGTCATTGTAAACGTCATTGACTCTACAAATTTACAAAGAAATCTACTCTTTACCACCCAACTGTTAGAGACAGGCAAAAAGATGGTGGTTGCACTTAACATGGATGATGAAGCTCAAAATGAGGGCATAAAGATAGATGAAAAACAACTCTCTGCCATTTTGGGTGTACCGTGCATCAAGACTTCTGCATCACAAAAAATAGGAGTGGAAGCACTTAAAGCGGCTATTATTGAAGTGTATGAAAAAGAGCAAACCTCTGCAAAAGTAATCTACTCTGACCCTATAGAAGAAGAGATAGAACACATTGTTACTTTCTTAAAAGAGAAAAAATACAAATGTAAAATGCCTTACCGTCAACTCGCTGTTCGTTTGTTGCAAGAAAATGTAGATGTCTACAGAAAAATGCATGAAGAACCTATTTGGATAGAGATGCTTCCTATCGTGAGAGAAGGGCTAAAACATATCTATTTACACAGTAATACTAAAGATTTAGATGAGATATTTGCTGATGAACATTTTGCCTTTGCCAAAGGTGCAAAGATGGAAGTCATGGAAGTCAAAAGTATGCGTGCAAAAAACCTTACACAGAAAATAGATAATCTCCTTATCAATAATATCTTAGGCATTCCTCTGTTTTTGTTTTTTATGTGGGTACTTTTTCAACTTACCTTTGAACTAGGGTCTATCCCGATGGATTATATAGATGCTGCTTTTGGATGGTTAGGTGAGCAAGCCAAGCAGATACTGGGTGAGGGGGAGCTAGGTTCTCTTGTTGCAGATGGTATGATTGCTGGCGTTGGGGCAGTGATTATGTTCTTACCCAATATTATTATTTTATTTTTAGGCATAGCCTTACTTGAGACTACGGGATATATGAGTCGTGTCGCATTTTTACTCGATGGATTTTTTCATAAGTTTGGCTTACATGGAAAAAGCTTTATCCCTTTAGTGACGGGGTTTGGCTGTTCAGTACCTGCTTACATGGCAGCACGTACACTCAAAAATGAAAAAGACAGACTCATCACCCTTTTTATTATCGGTTTTATGTCTTGTGGGGCTAGGTTGCCTATTTATGTCCTGTTTGCAGGAGCATTTTTTGCAGAAGAACATGCGGGGAACATCTTGTTTATTATCTATATTTCAGGTGCGATGTTAGGCTTGCTCTCTGCTAAAGTACTTAAAGTATTTGTGTTTAAAGGTGAAGATGAACCTTTTGTGATGGAGATGCCAAAGTATCGTATGCCTTCACTTAAACTCATTTGGCATACAGTCTATGGACAGGCGAAGTCTTATCTGAAAAAAGCAGGAACCTACATCTTGGGTGCGGCTATCTTGATTTGGTTTGCATCTAACTATCCCAAAGTAGATGCACCTGTACATTTTGAGCCAAACCAAGTCAAATTGTATGAACTTGAAAACTCATATCTTGGTAAAATAGGGCATGCGTCAGAACCATTTTTCGCACCTCTTGGCATGGATTGGCGTATGGCAGTGGCTTTAGAGACAGGACTAGCTGCCAAAGAGGTAGTCGTCTCAACATTGGGGGTGCTCTATGCACTTGGTGATGACGTAGATGAAGGAAATGCAGGGCTAATAGAGCAGATAAAAGCAAATATCCCTTTTGCCTCAGCCATAGCTTTTATCGTGTTTGTGATGATTTATCTGCCTTGTTTGGCGGCATCTATGGTTTTTGCTAAAGAAGCAGGAGGATGGAAGTATTTACTCTATTTGTTCCTCTCAACTACCACAACCGCATGGTTACTTAGTTTTATAGCATACAGGGTAACCTTAGTGATAGTAGGAGGATAAAATGGTTTTAAGTGATTTACGTAAAGGTATGACCGCAGAGATAGTGAAAATAAATGCAGACAAAGTATTAAGAGACAGGTTGACCTCTTTTGGTGTGATGCGTGGTGAGCTACTTACGGTAAAAGGATGCTCTCTTGCTAAGCAAACCATGGAAATAGAAGTTGGTTCAACCCTCATAGCACTTCGTGCAGAGGAAGCAGAAAAAATAGAAGTAGAACAAGTATCTAAAAAATAATTAAAAAAAATGATTTATCTCATATAATTTTTTGCTATACTCTTATATTAACAATCAAAAAATGGGAAAGAATGATAACAATAAAAGAAAGAATAAAGCAAGTATGTTTAGGGATGGGGGTCTCTTTTCTACTTTTACAGACACCAACGCTCTCTGCAAACAGCAGTGTAGAATTTCATGATGTTGCTGCTACAGTAATGATGAATTCACTTCAGCCACTCGATAAGAATAATTTTTTAAGAAAACTCTATACACAACTTTTTTTCGTGCCTGTTTGGGTTAAAGAAGATGCACTTTCTTCTCTTAGTCAAGAACTTTTTGCACATATACAAAATGATAATACTCTTTTGGAAGGTTCAAAACTTAAACAAGATGCTCTCCTTTTGGCTCAGTTGGGAGAAAAAGTGTATGTTGCTAATGACAGCTTAAAACAAAAAATTGAGCTTGAATTTAAAATAGCACAACTTTACAAGGGTTACGCAGATTATACACTTTATGGGAGTATCAATTGGGGTGCTTTTCAGGGAAGACTTTATAATTTACGTGAACATGGGATAAAAGCAGACTGGGTAACATACAAGCCTAAATATAGCCCTGTCTCTCTTATAGAGAATGCTGTGATGAATGGAAGTTTAGAGGAAATGTTTCAAAAGGCTGTGCCTAAAGATTATGGATATAAGGCATTAAAAAAGGAACTTCGTAAGTATGTGCAGTTGGAAAAACAAGGGGGATGGAATCATCTAGCTTTAAAAGGTTCTCTCAAAGTAGGCAAATCCTATAAAATAGTACCTGCACTTCGAGAGAGATTACGTATGAGTAGTGATTACACGCCATGTAATACTGAAGAGAGCACGAGGTATGACACATGCTTAAAAAAAGCGGTTATACGTTTTCAAAAGAGGCATGGTTTAGTAGCAAAAGGGACTGTGGGGAAAGAGACCATTAGGGCACTTAATGTCCCTATAGAATTACGGGTTAAGCAAATACGTCTCAATCTTGACCGAATGAAGTGGCTTTATGAACGTAATGCAAAAAGGCACATTATTATCAATATCCCTGCCTTTACTCTCTTTTTCGAAGAGGATGAAAAACTGAGACAAGAGATGAGGGTCATTGTAGGGAAAAAGAAGAACCCTACACCTATTTTTTCAAATAGTGTACAAACCATTGTGCTTAATCCGCATTGGAATATCCCTAAAAGCATTATTCAAAAAGAGATGATCCCTAAGTTAATGAGAAATCCAAATGCCATGAGAAAGCAAGGTATAGAGATTCATACAGGATGGGGGAAAGATGCCAAAAAGATATCTGGTGGGTCTGTTGACTGGAGTCAGTACCGCTACAGTAAAACCATGCCATTTCGTTTTGCACAAGTGCCTGGATATAGAAATGCATTAGGGAAGATAAAGTTTTTGTTTCCTAACCAGTTCTCGGTGTATATGCATGATACCCCCAATAAAAAACTTTTTAACCGTAACAAAAGAGCTTTTTCTCATGGATGCATACGTCTACATAAGCCAAGAGAGTTGTTAAAAACATTTTCAACCTTTAATGAAAATATAGATTTTGATAAGTCCCAAAAAAGACTAAAAGGTAAGCGTAAAGCATTCTTAAAACTTAATAGTCAAGTACCTGTAGATGTGGTGTATTTAACTTCATATGTTGACTATGATGGTATTTTACAGTTTAGAAATGATGTGTATGGGTACGATAAAATGCAACTTCAGTCTTACAGACAGTGGTAATGACTTTTCAATACGCAGTCGTACTTACAGGGAGCATAGCAACAGGTAAAAGTACAGCTTCAGGTATCTTAAAAAAACTAGGGTTTGAAATAATTGATGCAGATAACATTGCACATAAAGTGTTAAACGGGCAGCAAAAAGAGATAGCATCACTTTTTGGTGACTCTTTGGTACAAGATGAGGTGGTAGATAGAAAAGCTTTAGGAAAGATAGTCTTTTCAGATGAAAAAAAACGTAAAATGTTAGAAAATTTACTTCATCCTCTTATCTATAAAGCGATAGAAAGAGCTTCCTTAGCGTTAGATAAAAAAAAGGAAGTCTATTTGATAGATATTCCTCTGTTTTTTGAAACCAATAGATATCCTATAGAAAAGAGTGTGGTTGTCTATAGTCCTAAAGAGGTTCAACTTGAAAGGTTGATGGAGCGTGATATGATGAGTCAAATAGATGCTCAAAATCGTATGGATACTCAAATATCTATAGAAGAGAAAATGAAAAAAGCTAACTATGTTATAGATAATAGTGGTACACTTGCACAATTAGAACGGGAATGTTCCCGTGTAAAAGATGAGATAGTAAAGGATTTTAAGTGACTGTAACAAAATACTCTGCTAATGGCAATGATTTTGTCATGTGTATCGCACAAGAGAAAAAAGACCGATCTGAACTTGCTAAAACACTTTGCCATAGACAAAATGGTATAGGAGCAGATGGTTTTGTGGTAGTGATTCCTCATAAAAACTATGATTTTGAATGGGAATTTTATAATGCAGATGGAAGCCGTGCAGATATGTGCGGGAATGCTTCACGGGCTGTGGCACATTTTGCACATGAAAAAGGTATAGCAAAAGAGGGGAAAGCAGAATTTTTAACAGGAGCAGGGGTTATACGTGCGACTATTAATGGTTTGTATGTGGTCAGTGACATGACAGAACCTGACATCATTCGTACCGATATAGAAGAAAATGGAGAGAATTGGTGGCTTATCAATTCTGGTGTGCCTCACTTGGTATGTATACGTGACAGTGTAGATGACTTTGACATAGAACAAGCAAGAGTATTACGTCATAAATATGACTGTAATGTCAACATCTGTAAAGTGGAAGATGACACCATGTATGTTCGTACCTATGAACGTGGTGTTGAAGATGAAACACTTGCTTGTGGTACGGGAATGGTGGCATGTTTTATTCGTAATCATAAAGAAAAAAAAGTCTCTACGCAGGTAAAAGTTTTTCCTAGAAGTGGTGACGAATTGTATGTGAGTTATGAAGAGGGTATTTACAGGTTTGGAGGAAAGGTGACAAAAACATTTGTTGCTCAGACTTTTGTTTAAAAATTAATAAGATAAAGGAGAAGATATTGAGAAAGATTTTTATTTTAATTGCATTAAGTGTTGGGCTACTCTCCAACGAGTTTAATCAAGCTGTTGAAGATTATAATAAGGGTGATTATATTAAGGCTCTTAATACTTTTTATATATTGGCAAAGAAAGATGATGCAAAGGCCCAATATAATGTAGGGCTTATTTATGCAAATGGGTTAGGGGTTCAAAAAGATTTATCACAAGCACAAAGATGGTATGAAAAAGCGGCAAAACAAGGCAATGGTGCAGCACAATATAACCTTGCTAAAATGTATCATACGCTTGGGGGGAAGGATAAATATACCTATGAAAAAGCCAAGTATTGGTATGAAAAATCTATAGAAGCAGGAATCAAAGAAGCATACAATAATCTTGGAACACTTTATTTGGAAGGATTAGGGGTCAATAAAGATGAACAAAAAGCATTTGCACTTTTTAAAAAAGGTGCCCAAAAAGGAGATAGCTCTGCACAAGTAAATATGGCGATACTTTATGCATGGGGGGAGAGTGTTTCTCTTGATAAAATGAAAGCATATGAAAATCTTAAACAGGCGTTAAAAGAGGGGAAAAGTGAAGCTAGTGAGTACCTTGATAAACTTTGCAAAGAGAGTGTTTGGGTGTGTAAAGATTAAATAGTGGTGCTCGATACAAGATTTGAACTTGTGACCACCTCCATGTCATGGAGACACTCTACCGCTGAGTTAATCGAGCTAAACGATTGTAAGTGCAGAAGTATAACTAAGAGATACTTAAAAGTTATTTTTTAATTTTTTTAGCTAAAATCTAAGATAGTCTAAGAAAGGAGTGCTTATGCAAGTAGACCATAGTAACTACGAAAAAGAAAAGTATTATGCTTTATCTCATCTGCTGTTTATTGGTTTGCTTACTTTGTTGAGCTTCTTTCTTATCCGTATGACAGGACAAAATCTAAATCCTGATTTTTTTATTTTAAAAGTATTACTCATCGGTTTAAGCTTTTACTCTCTTTTGTATTATGCATTTGTTATTAAGTTTCCTTCTTTTTTAGTTCAACTGCGGCAATTTACACTTATCTTAGTAGATTTGATAGTATTAACATTATCTATTATTTTTATGGGACCAGTAGGTTTGTTTTTTCTCCCACTCTATATTCTTATTGTGATGGAGAGTGGTATAAACTTTGGGTTTGTTCATTTCTTTTTTAGTATTGTGCTTTCTGCATTATCTTGGTTTTTATTGGTGTATTACTCTACATACTGGTTAGAGCATTCTGATACAGTGGCTATTTTTGCTATTACTACTATTTTGATACCTCTGTTTTATTTGAAAAAAATGGTCAATATGCATCAAAAACATGAGCAACTTCATGAAACACTCGTAAGTTCCAATCATGAAGCAAACTTTGATACACTTACAGGACTACCAAATAGAAAACAGTATGATACCTATATGAAAAACCTTTTGGAAGAAGAGGCATTTTTTGCACTCTTGTTTATAGATTTAAATAAGTTCAAAGTAATCAATGATACTTATGGACATGATTTAGGAGATGAGGTACTTATAGAAGTAGCTAAAAGACTTTCTCAAAGTATAGATGAAGAAGATATACTTGCCCGATTGGGGGGAGATGAATTTGTTATTATTACGAAGCGAAAAAAAGTATTTTTAGACAAGTTTCTTGAAAAACTTGAACAAAATACGATTAAAAACCATACCGTTGGAGATGTTACAGTTCTTATAGAATTGAGTATAGGGATAAGTCTTTTCCCCGATGATAGTAAATCAGAAACATTTTTACGTAAATATGCTGATGAAGCAATGTATGTGGCTAAAAAGACAAGAGGACGACACCATATTTTCTATGATGAAATTAAAAGTAAAAATTAGCTATAATACGAGCATTTTTGACGCTACGAGCAGAAACTTTTCGTTAGTAGGTTGCACCCGTTGCGTTTACATAAAGGCATAATTTGAGTGAAAATCTTATAGGTTATATAGATGACCAAGGCAAAATCATAGATACACAGAGTGCAGGTGAAAACTGTACAGCAACTCCCATTGAGTATGACAATTCAGATGCATCACTAGAGATAGTACGTCATTCTACCGCACACCTTATGGCACAAGCAATCACAGAACTTTATCCGAAGGCACAGTTTTTTGTAGGCCCTGTGGTTGATGAAGGGTTTTATTATGATTTCAGGGTAGATGAAACTATCGGTGAAGGTGACCTTAAGGCGATTGAAAAGAAGATGAAAGAACTCATCAAGAAAAAGTACAAGATAGAAAAGTACGAGATGAGTAAAGCAGAGGCTTTAGAGAAGTTTGCTAATGATGACCTTAAGCAAAAGGTCATGGAACGCATCGAAGATGATATTTTGTCTGTCTACAAGCAAGGGGACTTTGAAGACCTTTGTCGTGGGCCTCATGTACCAGCACTTCGTTTTTTACATAATTTTAAATTGACACGTGTTGCGGGTGCATATCTTGGAGGTGACGAAAAAGCAGAAATGCTTACGCGTATTTATGGTATCGCTTTTGCAGATAAAGAGACACTAAAAGCACACCTTCATATGTTGGAAGAGGCTAAAAAACGTGACCATAGAAAAATTGGTGCAGAGATGGAACTTTTCATGTTTGACGAGTCCGCAGGACCAGGACTTCCTTTTTGGATGCCAAAAGGTGCAAAGCTTCGTTATAAACTAGAGAGCATCTTACACAAAGCACACCTTACAAGAGGATATGAGCCTGTACGTGGTCCAGAAATTCTTAAAGCAGATATGTGGAGAACTTCAGGGCATTATGCTTGTTATGGTGAGAACATGTATTTGACTACTATCGATGAGCAAGAGTATGGTATCAAGCCTATGAACTGTTTGGGACATATACAAGTCTTTAAGCAAACACCAAAGTCTTACCGTGATTTACCTTTAAAATATTATGAGTATGGCGTAGTACATCGTCATGAAAAATCAGGGGTACTTCATGGACTCTTTCGTGTAAGAGAGTTTACGCAAGATGATGCACATATTTTCTGTGAGCCAGACCAAATCGCAGCAGAAGTCCTAGAAGTTGTTGAATTTGTAGACTCAGTGATGAAACTCTTTGGGTTTGAATACTCTATGGAAGTCGCAACGAAACCAGAAAAAGCCATCGGTGAAGATGCAGTATGGGATGTAGCCACACAAGGGCTTAAAGATGCACTTGATGGTAATAATTTGCCTTATACGATTGATGAGGGTGGCGGAGCATTTTATGGTCCTAAAATAGACATTAAAATCACAGATGCCATTGGGCGTAAATGGCAGTGTGGTACGATACAAGTAGACTTCAACCTTCCAGAGCGTTTTGAAGTAGAGTATGTTGCTGCTGACAATAGCCGTAAACAACCCGTGATGATACACCGTGCTATTTTAGGCTCATTTGAAAGATTTATCGGTATTTTGACAGAGCATTATGCTGGGGAATTTCCATTCTTCTTGGCACCAACACAAATTATTTTTGTACCTATCTCTGATAGTCATGCAGACTATGCGTATGGGCTTAAGAAAAAGTTACTCTTAGAGGGGATAGACTCTGAAGTCTATGACAAAAATGACAGCCTCAACAAACGTGTACGTAATGCAGAAAAACAGCGTGTACCGTATGTTGTCATAGTAGGGGACGAAGAGGTAAAAAACAACACAGTTGCCATACGTGATAGACGTAATAAAGAGCAGTATAATCTTACACAAGATGAATTTATGGTAAAATTAACAAAACAACTTCAAGAAGGTAAAATTTGAGTAGACAAAACGATAGAAACAACAGAGGAAGAAAAAAGCCTGACGATACGATTATGAATGATGCTATCCGCATCATGGAATTAAGAGTTTTAGGTGATGATGGTGAGCAATTTGGTATTATCTCTCGAGCAGAGGCGATGAACATAGCAAACGAAAAGGGACTAGACCTTGTGCTTATGTCTCCTGATGCAAAACCACCTGTTGCCAAAATCATGGACTACGGAAAACACAAATACGAGCTTGAAAAAAAGAAAAAAGAAGCACGTAAAAACCAGAAGAAAATTGAAGTTAAAGAAGTGAAATTTTCTTGTAAAATTGCAGAAAATGACATTAACTACAAAGTGAAACATGCTAGAGAGTTCTTAGAAAAAGGAAAACACGTAAAACTTCGTGTATTTCTTAGGGGACGTGAGATGGCAAACCCTGAATGGGGTGTTGATGTACTTAATCGTGTTTGGCCTATGCTTGAAGATGTTGGAAATCTTGAGAGTAAAGCGAGCCAAGAAGGACGATACATTAACATGTATGTAACACCACTAAAAAAATAAAAATAAGTGCATAAACTTTTTAGGTAAATATTTAATGCTGTACAGAAAGTACAGCTTATAAATATTTACACAAACTTAAAGAATTCTAACTCTAATCGATCCTCTCTTTTCTCTGTCATTATATATAAATACGTTCTATTATTTACTAGTTAAGCACATTTATACCCAATAATATTTTATTTTGTGAATAAAAGGTGAAAAGATGATGTTTTTATGACATTTTTTCGCTATCATATTTTCATGGAGTGCTATAAACGCACGAGATTAAAAGCCAAACCTACCTGAGAAGGAGGGACGGAAAGCTACGGGTCTTATTTCTCACTTGATGAAGAAGACAGCCGAGTTGCATCATTTATATTCTTTAACTGGGGAGAAAAAGATTAATGAACGCAACTAGGAAATTACTGCCAAAACTACTATTTTTACATATTTTTTTTGTATTAACTACCATATCGTTATCAGCCAATATCACAGGTACTATTTTTCGGGATTTTAACCTTGATGGTACTCAAAGTACTGTAGAACCTGGGGTTGTTGGACTGACCATCATCGCATACAATGATAGTGGTATTGTCGATACAACAACTACAGGAGCAAATGGTAATTATACTTTAGTTACTGGTCTAGGTAGATACAGAGTAGAGGTAAGCAATGTGCCTACTTATCTGAAGCCCGGAACTGCAATTAATGGTACAACTTCTTCATTGGTATCGATGGTGAATGATGGTGCTACGCATAACATAGGCTTAAATAATGCAGGAGAATATTGTCAAGCAAATCCAGATATTATTTTAACTAAGTTTACAAAAGGTGGTCATGCTGGAGCAAATGCTGGAGTCACTGCCCTGTTGACATTTAATTATCTTGATAGTGGGATAGATGCTCCTGTAAACCTATCAAATTTTTCTGATTTAGGGGCTGTGTATGGTGTGGCACACCTTAGAAAAGCAAATAGTACATTTCTATCAACCTACTTTAAACGCCATTCAGATATTGGACCAAGTGGCATTGGTGCTATATATAAATATAATCATGTTTCCAATACCATAACAACGTTTGCAACGCTTCCTGGTACTGATCCTAGAAGTGCAGGGGGAGGATATGATTGGGATCATGATACCGTAGGATATGAAAATGTAGGTAAAAAAGGGATAGGGGATATTGAAATATCAGATGATGAGTCAACACTTTTCGCAGTTAACTTGGAAAATAGGTCTTTGTATACGATAGGTGTAGATAGTAATGGTAGTGCTGGAACACAAAATGCTTACGCCATACCAAACCCTTGTGCCAATGCATTAGATTTTCGGCCTATGGGATTGGGGTTTCGTGATGGTATGTTGTATGTTGGTGTAACTTGTACTGCTGAATCAACTGTAGATTCCAATCATGCCGATGACAGTACAACCGGACCAAGAAAAGGAGATAAATCACAACTTTCTGCACATGTATATAGTTTTTCTCCAAGCTTAACAGTTTTTAGTGCTACACCTGTATTAGATATTAATCTTACCTATGATAGAGGATGTATTTATAGTAGTGATATAAGCAATCAAGATCCTGCAACTTGTACCTATTTAGATTGGAATGGACAAGCACACCCCTATAGAGCCAATTGGAATCCATGGCAGATGGATTATGATATTGTCTTTAATGACAAAGCCCCAGGGAATATTGGAAATCAAGCTAGTTGGATAGAGTATATGCAACCACTACTTTCAGATATTGAATTTGATAATGATGGCTCTATGATACTTCAAATCAGAGATGTAAATGGTGATAGGGGAGGATACCAAAACTTTTCTCCAAACCCCGCAGATGCCACAAGACAAAATATGAATGGAGAAGGTGATATTATTAGAGCTTGTGGGGATCCATTGTCTGGATGGACACTTGAAAATAATGGTCAATGTGGAGGTATCACAACGTTAGGAGCAAATAATCAAGAGGGTCTTGGAGGGGGAGAATATTATTGGAATGATAGTGGTCCAGGAGGGACAAATCATACAAATATAGGGTACACTGGTTTAGCAGGACATGGAGATACAACGATAGGAGGATTGTTGGTTGTTCCTGGCCATAGTGACCTTATCTCAGGTGCTATGGATGTGCATAATTATATGGATAATGGACTTATATGGTTTAGAAATGATACAGGTGAAGTTCGTATGGATGGCAATGGGGATCCTAAAAAACTGTTGGTTTCTGAAAATAATTCTAATCTTTATTTTGGAAAAGCCAGTGGTATTGGTGATATTGAAGCATTGTGTGATGCTGCACCATTAGAGATAGGTAATTATGTATGGGAAGATAGTGATGGTGATGGAATACAAGACCCTAGTGAATCACCCTTAATAGGAGTTGTAGTTACTCTTTATGAAGGTGGGGTACTTGTAGGAACAGCAACAACTGATGCAAATGGGGAATACTATTTTGGTGGCTCTTCCAATACCAATATGGCAGGTGGGAATCCTTTAAAGTCATTAACAACATATCAACTTCGTATTAATCTAGGTGATGCCAGTTTAGGGAGCAGAATACCTACATGGAAAGATATAGGAGGAAATACAAATGATACCTATGATAGTGATGGAGATAATGGAGTATTAAACCCTAATACATCAACCATAGTGTATCAAACAGGGAATTATGGAGAAAATAATCATACATTAGATTTTGGATTTGCTGTTCCTGGAAGCTGGAGTGGTAATGTAAGCCGTGATGATAATAATGACAATATTGGAGATACCAACTTACAAAATGTCACCATAGAACTCTTTACGGATCCTAATGGAGATGGAAACCCTGCGGATGGTGTCTCTGTGGGAACAACGACCACAGATGCTAATGGTAACTATAGCTTTACAAACTTAACCCCTGGGGATTATGTCGCAGTAGAGACACAACCTGTAGGACTTCTTAATGTGAGTGAAAATGAGGGTGGAGCAGATAATGATAAGTCTGATAACAATATCCTCAATGCGATTGCAGGAACAGTGGATACAGGTGAGAATGACAGCAACAATGACTTTGTAGAGGAGTTACCCACCCCAAGTATCGATATAGAAAAGGCGACCAATGGAAGTGATGCAGATACTGCGGCACAAGCGGTAAGCCTAAACTATGGAGACAGTGTCACATGGAGTTATGTCATTACCAATAACGGAAATGAGCCTGTGCACACTATTGCTGCGAGTGATAACCTAGAGGGTGCGATTGTCTGTCCATCAACTACCCTTGCTGTAGGTGCAAGTATGACCTGTACTGCAAAAACAGGTACAGCAACGGTAGCAAACTATGAGAACAACGCAAGCGTAAGTGCGGAGGGGAATCTCTCTGCAAGCAGTGTGAGTGACTTTGATTTAAGTCACTACACCATCAGTGCCACCCCAAGTATCGATATAGAAAAGGCGACCAATGGAAGTGATGCAGATACTGCGGCACAAGCGGTAAGCCTAAACTATGGAGACAGTGTCACATGGAGTTATGTCATTACCAATAACGGAAATGAGCCTGTGCACACTATTGCTGCGAGTGATAACCTAGAGGGTGCGATTGTCTGTCCATCAACTACCCTTGCTGTAGGTGCAAGTATGACCTGTACTGCAAAAACAGGTACAGCAACGGTAGCAAACTATGAGAACAACGCAAGCGTAAGTGCGGAGGGGAATCTCTCTGCAAGCAGTGTGAGTGACTTTGATTTAAGTCACTACACCATCAGTGCCACCCCAAGTATCGATATAGAAAAGGCGACCAATGGAAGTGATGCAGATACTGCGGCGACTGCAGTAGAACTTATTAGAGGTGATGCAATTACATGGACATATGTTGTAAGTAATACAGGAAACGTAGAGTTGAATGTGACACTTTCAGATAATATGGAAGGTATTGTTCCCTGTCCAAAAGATAGTTTAGCAGTGGGTGAATCAATGATATGTACACTTACAGGTGTTGCATCAGAAGTAAATTATACAAATACAGCAACAGTGACAGGGAAACCACCTTTTGGACCAGATGTTCATGATATGGATACAAGTCATTATAAAATAGTACTTGCAACCATAGGAAATCTCTTTTGGATAGATGAAAATGCTAATGGAATAGTAGATGGATTAGAAAAAGGTTACAATGGTGTTATTGTTACACTGTATGATAATCAGGGAAATGTTCTTGACACACAAATAACCAGAGATGATTTAGATGGAAATCCTGGATATTATTTATTTGAGAAATTAACGCCGAATCAAGAATATCGTGTACATTTTGATTTCTCTAATGTAGAAGAATTAAATGGGTATGTTTATGGACCATTGGTAAGTGGAGACAATGCTAATAAAGCAGATGATAATGGATTTAGTGCTTATGTAACACCTACGATAGGAGATTTGATTTTGATTGTTGATGCAGGAGTACATAAAGAACTTGCCTCTACTTGTACTCCTTCCCCATGTCAACCAGTGTCCTCTTGTGAAGATATAACGACATTAGAAGAACCGATACAAATTGATGAAATTATTGTTAATCAGAGTGGTGGTACATTTAATATTTTAAAAGATGGGGAAAGTTTAATATCTTTTACTCAACCCAGCAATGGAACAGTGATAATAGATGATGGGGGAACACCATATGATTTAACAGATGACATACTAAGGTATGTACCAAATACAGGTTATAGCGGAACAGATAGTTTCACTTATACCATAATAGATAGTAATGGTGATACGATTACAAAAACTATTGCCGTAACTGTTGATAGTAGTATAGATTCTGATAGTGGGGATGCCTTAGATAAATTAAGTATAATGCTACTTATGTTCTTTACAGGACTCATAGGGTTATATTATGTGAGACGTGAGGAAATGTCTATAAATAAGGAGAAATAGTATGAAGAAAAAGGTTGTTTTTTCAGCTATAACCATAGCACTTTTATCAACATCAACGTATGCAGGAGGGGATATTATGCCTGCAGTAGTTCCTGTTGAACCAGAACCTGTTAAGCGTTTAGCAGTTCCTGTTTATGTAGGTGCAGGGGTAGCTGTAGGTAGGTACTTTTCAGATAATTATGAAGATGTTACGTATGGAGGAATGCTTAGAGTAGGATATGAGTTTAATCAGTATATAGGTTTAGAAGCCAGATATATCTCTACTTTTTTAGAAGAAGGTCAGCTGTATGGACAACAGTTAGAACACGTAGGACTTTTTGTTAAGCCAATGTTGCCTTTTAATGAAAATTTTAATTTGTATGGATTACTTGGTTATGGGTGGACACAGACAAATACAAGTGGACTCTTAAATAGAGCCATTGATGACAATGGCTTTTCTGCAGGACTAGGATTAGAGTATGACCTCTCTGATAAAAGAGATGATTATGATAGAAATATCTACTATCCAGAAGGATTTGATGGTCAAGGCGACCAAGAGATGGGCTGGGGATTATTTGTAGATTATCAACGTTTACTTATTGATTCGGATATACCTGATTTAGATGTAGTCTCTGCGGGGGTTACATACGATTTTTAGTATAGAGGCTTTTTGCCTTTATGCTTATTCTTTTATTTCATAGTGTAACTTCAAGCCCTCATTTGTCATAACAAACCCAGAAATATTTATTTTCCCTTCATGTACGAGCGTATGATGATTTTTACACAGAGGGATGAGATTATATTTATGATTTTTATGAAAATGGTCTATGTGTCCTGATGCATTAGCATCTTGTTGTTCTGCTATATGATGGACATCTTCAACAGCCTCATCGCACAGGGCACATTTACTTAAATACAAATCTTTATGATATTTACTTCGTTTTTGTTTACTTAGTTTTTTGATATTTGAACCACCATGATTTAAGTTCTCACGTATGGTTTGTGCCATTTGCAAGAACTCTTTATCCATGTGTAATGACTTTGCAAACTCCAACCCATAAAGACTGTCTCCCATACCTAACTGTAAAACACGGTTATAGATAAGAGAATCATTCTCCTCATCATACTTGATACCAAGATGTAAAAAGATAAGGTTTGGCAACGATTGAAGCTGAGGAATGCCTCCAAGCTGATGTAAGTGTGTAGCAAAGATAAAGGTTGATTTGAGAGAGATAAGCTTTAAAATCGCCGACGAGACTATGGCAAGGGCCGATTCTGTCTCTGTGCCTTGGCTTATCTCATCACCAAGGACTAATGAACGTTCATTGGCACGGTTAAAGATGTTTTTAAGTTCCATCATCTCTACAGCAAAAGTTGACAAACCTTTATAGAGGTTATCTCTAGAGACAATACGTGTAAAGAGCTTGTCATACAGCCCAAAACGAAGCTCCACAGCAGGAACAAAAAACCCTGCTTGAGCAAGTACAACGGAAAGCCCTATGCTTTTCATAAGAGAAGATTTACCAGATGAGTTGATACCATAAAGAAGTACCCCCAGTACATCTTCTCCGTCACTTGCATTGAGGGTGATGTGATTGTGTGTCGTATGATTGTTAGCTCCTAAAAAAAGATCGTTAGGCACATAGATACCTCTTTCATCATTTGACTCTATGATGGGGTGACGCAGTCCAACGGCTTCATAAAAAGAACCCTCTTCAATGAGAGGACGTGAGAGATTCATGGTTTTTGAACACTTTGCATTAGAGATAGCCACATCAATGTTGGAGATGAAAACGATGAGTTTGTCAAGTAGCAGTGAAAATCTATTTTCAAGTAAATCAAGGCTTTCTATGTAGCGTTGTTTAACAAGAGAAACAAGCTTCACTTGAGATGTTTCATAGTTGCGTGTTATCTCTTCAAAAAGAGGAGCTTGTACTTTAACGGCATTTTTTAAGTACTTGTAATGAAAGTCTTTAAAGAAGTGATGCTGGTTGTCAATAGTGACAAAAGAGTCTTTGAGTGATTTTTCTATAAGGGTAAATCTATTTTTAGTAAGGTTTAGGTAATACCCCTCACTCTCTAAATACGCCACAGTTGCATATTTGGTTGCACCTGTAAAGAGTTTGTCTTTTTCAAAGAGGGCTTCGACATGTTCTGCTACCATATCCATCTTGTCCACTTCTTTTTCTTGTGTCTTGACAATGCTGTCAATGGCAGGGTAGATACCGTCTTTAAACAAGTTGTCATTAATCTGTTCTATGCGAAACCTTGCACAAATATCTAGCTCAAAAGTGTCATGTAAGACTTTGAGCATTTCGCTTGTTTCATCATAGAGATTCTCTTCCATATCAAGCCCATGGTCTCTTGCATCATCTAAAAGTTTTAAGATGGCTTCTAGTGACATGTTAATATAGGTCAATTCAACAGGGTGAAGTTTACGAAGTTTGATACGTCTTGTGATACGTTCTAAGTCATAGATTTGCTTGAGGTGTGTCTCAAAACGGTTGATGTTTGGTAGTAAAAGTTCTGTCAAATCATAACGTTTTTCAAGAAGCTCTTTGTCACAGACAGGATTGAGAAGACGCTCTTTTAGCAGACGTTTTCCAAAGGCAGTGGAGGTTTTATCTATAAGGTCAAGTAGGGTGATATCAGCAGGGTCACGAGAGATGACTGAGAGTTGTTCCATTGCATTGTTACCGATGTACATATAGCGGTTGTTGCCAAGAAATTGGGGTTTGTTCATCTTTTCTATGATGCTCTCATCATGCTCGATGATGAAGTCTATGAGCACAGCTAAAGACTCAGTCGTATAAGGGTGACGCTCTAGGTCTAAAAACTCAATAGCAGAGAGAAAGGAGTTGATGTCAAAGACACGTGTAAAAAGCTCATTTTGAAAGCTTATTTTAAAACGTTTGGTGTTGACAGAGTAGTGTAAAGACTCCAGTTCTAGGTAGTGCACCAACCACTCTTTGTCTATCTGTTTACTGTCAAGGGTGATGATGACTTCAGAGGTGCTGTAGGTTTGTAAGAGATTAAAGGCTTCATCTAAGGCATAAGTCTTGTCGTCACGTGTGGAGTGTATCTCGTTACAGATGGTCTTTCCTGTACTCACATCAATGGCTGCATACCCCACAGAGTAGATGCCTGCATTTTCATCTATGAGTAGGGAGACAATATTATTCTCACTGGGTTCATTGAGGTACTCAAAGTTTGTACCTGGAGAGATGATGTTTGAGACATAACGTTTGATGTTTGGCATCTCACCTTTTTGTTTGACAACAACAATCGTGTACTTTTTCGTGTCAATGAGCCTAGAGAGGTAACGGTCAAGTGAAACAGCAGGAACACCTGCTAAAAGAGGGTTAGAAACGGAGTTTTCAAGGACAGCTTTACTTTTACGTGTGAGCTGGATGTTAAGGAATTCGGCTATCTCTTTGGCTTTGCCCACTTTTAAGTCATCATTGTTGACTTCATAGACTTCAAAAAAAGTACCTATCTCCATAAGTACGAGAGCATCTTTACCATACTTCTCTTCAAAATGAAGCTGTAAATCAAAGTAAACTTCGGTGAGAAGTTTCTTTTTTTGAGAAAGTATTTCGGTGATTTTATCCACAGGTAAAGCCTCGTTTTTAATAGATTAGATTTTATCATAAATGGGGTTAGAGTTATCGGTTTACTTTTAGGTTATAGACATTTCAGATAATTTGGGTATAATACCGTCCCATTTTATGCCAATGGACATTTGTGTCTAGGGGTTTAGAAAATTCTATCAAGGGAGAAGTATATGCCAAAAATGAAAAGTGTAAAAGGCGCTGTTAAGCGTTTTAAAGTTAAAAAAAGCGGCAAAATCAAAAGAGGAACTGCGTATAGAAGTCACATTCTTACTAAAGTCGATGGTCAACACCATAGAAAAATGAACAGTCCTAAATATGTTGATGGCGTTGATGCTAAAAACATTAAAGAGATGATCTGCTAATTTAACTTTTGTTGAATTCAATCATTTTATAAAGCAATAATCCCCCGATTAGGGGCAAGTTTGAACAGAGAAAATGTTCAACACCTACTAAAACTGATTTTCTTTTGAAAATTACAGTACAAGTATAAGGTAAAGGATAACCATGAGAGTAAAAACGGGTGTCGTAAGAACTAGACGACATAAAAGACTATTAAAACAAGCTAGAGGGTTCTACAGTGGTAGAAGAAAACACTTCAGAAAAGCCAAAGAACAACTAGAGCGTTCATTAGTATATGCTTACAGAGATAGAAGACAAAAGAAAAGAGATTTCAGAAGATTATGGATTACGCGTATTAATGCGGCTACAAGACTTAATGGTATGAACTACTCTACATTTATGCATGGTTTAAAGCTTGCTAATATTGAACTTGACAGAAAAATTCTTGCTGATATGGCGATGAATGCACCTGAGTCATTTACAAAAATAGCTGAGGCTTCTAAAGCAGCACTTGCTAAATAATTAACGTTTGTTGATTATTTAACTGAGAGGCATTTTTGCCTCTCATCTCTTCATTTTCTTTTTCATTAAAATTTATTATTATTGTTTAACTTTGGATTAGATTTTTTCATTCCTTTTTTTCTTTGTTTCACAACAAAGCAAAAAACGAATCCAAAAAAAGAAAATGTGACCACTGTCGCGACTACTCACTTCCT
>Ga0256834_1000749_pt1 | contig 22855 bp, 23 predicted proteins | sample 4281140metaG_FD_190536 | JGI IMG/M metagenome (GOLD analysis project Ga0256834, IMG submission 190536) | Hydrothermal vent microbial communities from East Pacific Rise, Pacific Ocean - 4281-140 | ecosystem: Environmental > Aquatic > Marine > Hydrothermal vents | place: Pacific Ocean: East...
CGTCCATATTTATGCGGAGAAAATGCAAAAGCCTATGTTGCGGAACAAAAACGTTTATATCCTTATGGATTAGAGGGGCAGATAAGTTTTTTAAATGATAATATTGCAGCCCTTACTTATAGAGCTACAAATTTGGGTAAAATGCGAAATGTGCCATTACCAAGAAAAAGACCATTTCATGTTGCCTTAAAACCAGCTATGCAAAATATAGTAATTATTGTGCCATATCCTTTGCCAAGACCTAATCGTTAGGTTTTAGATTTTTTAATATTAAATATGAAGTGAGTTCCTTCATTTGAGCTTTCACATTTATGGGCATTTTTTTTGCAATAAAGTGGTATGTCTATTTTTGCTATTGGATCGTCTGACAAAAGAATAATAATTTCACTCCCCTTGCTATTCTCAAGCTGTTTTTCGAGCTTAAGGACAGGAATTGGGCATTTTTGGCCACGGGTATCGATTAATATTTCACTCATATAACTTCTCTTAATCTAGCAATAATACCCAATAGACCCCATGAGTTGAATTTGCATTATAAGCAACTCCGATGCCTGCGTTTGAGAAATCTTTATTTGTTAGGCTATTTGTTGAAGCCTTATTTGATCGCCAACCAGAGAATGTATTGGCAAAATTGGCATATCCTGCGCTTATTTGCATTGCACCAATATTATTTGGTTTTTTTGGTCTTTTTCCGCTTAAAGCATATTTTGCAGCCATTTCATTTGCTTGGCTGTTAAGGGCGGCGTTTATAGATAGGGGGGCGTTGGATTTTGTTGCTCGAAGATGGTTGATAATTGATAGCGATTTTGTTCGATCTAGCTGAGCATTTGGGCTATCCATTCTTGCGGTAAGGCTTTCATCGAGCGGTATAGTTGCACTTGTGCAGGCAGCAAGAGACAGAGTTAAAAAAATTATGAGTATATATCGAAGCATTTTTTATCCTTTGGATTTTTCTCTAGCATAGAAATGTTTAAATTATGGTGATCCCGATGCGATTCGAACGCATGACCCCCAGATTAGGAATCTGGTGCTCTATCCTGCTGAGCTACGGGACCTTTTCATTGTGTTATAGATGAATTTTGCCTTATTTATATGTATTAGATTGTTTAATGTTTATTTTAGAGGCTTTTATTTGTTCAAACGTGATTTGTCTATTGCTCTTATCTCAATCTTTTTTATGCTAAATTGGATTTTGCCATCTCAAGCAGCAAAGGATTGTGAAAAATTGCAAAGTGGACCAAGTGGAATAGTATCACAAGTTGTTGATGGCGATAGCGTGTTATTTTCTAACGGAGATAAAATTCGCCTTATTGGTATTCAAGCACCAAAATTGGCTTTGGGCAGAGAGGGGTTTAAAGATTGGCCTTTGGCTGAAGAGGCACGGTTGGCGTTGGAAGAAATTGTTTTGGGGAAACAAGTGCATTTGAAATATGGTGGGGCGAAAAGAGATCGTTATAATCGTATTTTGGCACATATGTTTGTGGTGGGTGATGAAGGAAGTAAAGAAGTTTGGGTTCAAAAAGCTATGTTAGAAAAAGGCTTTGCTCGGGTTTATTCTTTTGCTGATAATCGTTTTTGTCTTGATGAATTATTAGCAACAGAAGCCAAGGCTAGAGTTGAGCGATATAATATTTGGTCAAATTCTTTTTATGATATTTTACATGCACAAAAACCAAATAAAATATTGAAGCTAGTTGATAGTTATGAGTTGATTGAGGGAGTTGTCGTTTCAGCAAAGCGAGTGGGGGTAAGAATTTATCTAAATTTTGGAAAAAACTATAGAGATGATTTTACAATTGTGATTGATAAGAGGGGGCGAGGAGTTTTCAAAAAGGCTGGGATAGATCCTCTTGATCTTGAAAATGCTTTAATTAGGGTTCGTGGTTGGGTCGAGAAATATGATGGTCCACGAATTGATGTAACTCACCCAGAGCAAATTGAGGTTTTGGCTAGAAGATGATTGAAATAAAATTTTATAAGAAAATATCTTTAATGGCTGGCGTTGTCTTTGCGCTTTTTGCGCTTTCTGGCTGTACATCATTTTTGGGTGAACCAGAAGTTAGGGTTAGTAGAACTGGGGAGAATGTTGATAAAAAAACAGTTGCAATAGCCCAAGGGGCAGACCCACAAGATGATGTTGTTGGGCGAAAAGAACATGCACGCATAATCTCTAGTTTTGGAGGGGTGTATGAAAATCGAAAAACTGAAATAATGGTAGCCCAAATTGCATCAAAATTGTTGATCGCTGCTAATATTGGAAATTCAAGTTTTAGTGTGACTTTGCTAGATAGTCCTGAAGTGAATGCATTTGCTCTTCCGGGGGGGTATATTTATGTAACCCGAGGAACTTTGGCACTTGCAAATGATGAAAGTGAATTAGCGGCGGTTTTGGCGCATGAAATTTCTCATGTTGTTTTGCGCCATGGCCGAGATCGCACTAATAGAGCAAAAACAAGTCAGATAGTTGATCGTGTTATCACTGGGGTTCTTGGCGGTGATATTGAAACAGATCAGGGTGCATCTAGATCGCGTTTATCATTGGCAGCTTTTTCGCAAAGTCAGGAGTTATCAGCTGATAAAAAAGGGGTTGCTATTGCAGGCAGGGCTGGTTTTGACCCATATGCAGCAGGGCGTTTACTTAACTCAATGTCTCGCCTTGTTTTGCTTGAGAGTGAGAGCGGCGATGTTGGAGATGATTTTTTATCTACCCATCCATCAACTCCTGATCGCATTCAAAAGGCACTTGATGTTGCAAGGTCATTTGGTGATTTACAAGAACAGCCAATAAATAGAGAGACATATTTAAGAGCGATAGATGGCTTGAGTTTTGGATTAAGTGGATCTCAAGGTGTTATAGTTGGGCAAAAATTTATTCACCCAGACCTTAAGTTTACTTTTAGCGTTCCTAAAAAATATACGCTGCAAAATTCGCAGGTTGCGGTTGTTGGGGTGGCTGGAGAAAGTGAAGCATTAAGGTTTGATAGCGCACATGTGCCAACTTCTGTGCCGTTGGTTGATTATCTTAAAACAGGCTGGATTGATGGTTTAGACCCCCAAAGCGTAAAAAAGCTAAGCTATAATAATATTGATATGGCGATGGGTAAAGCAAGGACTTCTTCGTGGGAGTTTATTGTTTATGTGGTGAGGTTTAAAGGAGAAGTCTATCGGTTTATCTTTGCTGCTAAACAAGATAGTGCAAGTTTTAAAAAATCTGCTTCAGATGTTATTCGTAGCTTTAGGGAAGTAAATTCTCGTGATATTTCTAAAATCAAAAAATCTTATGTAAAAACAATTATTGCTAAGGAAAATGATACAATTTCTTCATTATCAAAGAGAATGAGCGCAATTGAAAATTCTAATGCGTTGTTTCTTGTGTTAAATAATTTATATGCTGGGGATAAAATTATTGTTGGCCGGCAATATAAAATCATAGTGATTAAATAAATATCATAAAAAAGGCCAGCTTAAAAAACTGGCCTTTGAAATTTTAATTTTATTTGTTTTTAAGCTGCCGCTTCTTTACCCTTGGCGTCTTTTTTCTCACTCTCGTCATTTGATGCTTCATCTTTTGTTGCATCTTGTTTTGGAGTTCGTGAGGGTCTTAAAGATAGATTATGTTCAATTATTTGAACGGCTTCGGTGATTGTGATTTTTTTAACCGTTGCAATTTCACGGCTCATGCGATCCATTGCTTGTTCAAATAATTGGCGTTCTGAGTATGATTGCTCTGGTTGTTCTGCTGAGCGATAAAGATCACGTACAACTTCTGAAATTAGAACTAGATCGCCTGAGTTGATCTTTGCTTCATACTCTTGTGCGCGACGGCTCCACATAGTGCGTTTAACACGGGCGCGACCTTTGATGGTGCTAAGAGCTCTCTCAAGCACGTCATTATTGGCAAGTTTACGCATGCCGACGCTTTTGATTTTTGCAACCGGAACACGAAGTGTTAGCTTATCTTGATCAAATGCAATCACAAGCAATTCCATGCTCATACCTGCAATTTCTTGCTCTTCAATGTTAGAGATTTGACCAACTCCATGAGATGGATAAACAATATACTCCCCAGTTTTAAAACCTAGACGCTGTTGTGACTTTTTGGCTGAAGCCATGAATTATACTCCTGTACATGATGCTCTAATAAAGGCCGTATGATATTATGCAGGCCTTTAAACCTGTTATAATGCCTATTTTTTAGACTTTTTTATCAACCGAGTTTGAAAAAAGAGCCATAAAGCTCTTGATTTAGATTTCTTACCTAGTTGGAATTATTTATTTATGTAATTAATATTGGCTTTGGTTATAATTTTTTGACTAGTTTATTACTACTCAAGCGCACCATAACACATTTTTAACAAAAAATCAAAACTCATTAAATAAGGTCAAGAATTAGGCTAATGAAAGTCGTTAATTCTAGTCACCCTCACCTGGTTTAGGGGAGAAATATTTTTTGAGTTTGCCAGTTTCACCGTCATATTTTTCAGCATCTGGCATTTGCTCACGATTTTCTGTGATATTTGGCCATATTGAAGCAAATTTGGTGTTGAGTTCAAGCCATGATTCTAAGCCAGATTCTGTATCGGCTTTAATGGCTTCCGCTGGGCATTCTGGTTCGCATACTCCACAATCGATACATTCGTCAGGGTGAATGACAAGCATATTCTCACCCTCATAAAAACAATCAACTGGGCAAACTTCTACGCAATCTAAATATTTGCATTTAATGCAATTATCAACAACGATATAGGTCATAAATTTTTCCCTATTAGGCAGGTAATTAAAACTATTAATTGATGAAATTCATCATTTGTAGATGGTGCTAACCCTTTTTCTATGCAAGAGCAAGTGAGAGGTTATTGATTTATTATTTTGGTTTATTTTTTAGAGCTAAAAGTGCAGCAAATGGCGAATCTGGATCAAAGGGTTTATCTTTTTTCTTATAGGGAGCTGTTTTGTTAGCTGGCCTGCCTTTTGTTTTGCTATTTTTGTTATATTTTTTTGGAGCTTTATCAAAAGACTTTGAGAAATTTTTATTTGGTGCTTGTTTATTCTGCTCTGATCTAAATGATGCAGGATACCAAACCTCGTCATATTTTACTTCATCTAATTCTTCAACTTTTGGCGTTTCTTCTTTAGATGTTTTTTCTTTTGTTTCTTCTTCAGAATTTTCTTGTTTGTCTGTAAGCTCTTGTTTTTCTTCTTGGGTAATTTCTATTGGGGTTTTTTTCACCCGATAGCCTAAGGATTTTAATATTGAAGAGAAATCCTCTCCCGCACAGCCAAGCAAAGAGGTCATTTCTACGGTTACTCTAAAGCCGTTTTTCTCAGCAGCCCCTTCTGGTAATTCTTCTTCTACGTTAAGAGGGTTTAACATGATTAAAGGTCTAATTAAATTTGCAAGCCGCTCTAAAATATCAATTCTTATGGCTCTATTTCCAGCTATTTTGAAGCCTGCAAGTTCATATAGAGCAGTGTTTATTTCTTTATCAATTTCAAATGATGTGCGACCCGATAAAATAATTTGTGGTAATTCTTTTACACCTACTTGCTCAATGCCACCATTTTTTAGTGACCAAAGTATCAGAGCTAATTCACGTGGGGCAGGTTTGAGGCTAAGAGGTAGATAAATATGATAAGCACCAAACTTTATTCCCAATCGTCGTAATTTACCCCTAACATCTTGATCAAGGCCTTTGACAAGAGCAGATATTTTTTTGCGGGGTAAAATGCCAAAATGAGAGCTAAGCATTTGAGTAAGCTCAAGGGCTTGTTTTTCGTCTTTGTTTAACTCATCTGGGCTACTTAAGGCTTTTATCTGTTCTAAAACATTATTAATATGATGCGAAAGCCATAGATTTAGTCGGTCTGAGATTTTTTCTATGTCGTCTTTTTTAATATCTTTGTCTGCTAAAATAATTATGTTGGGGCGAAATAAGTCTTCTGCTTCACTTAGGTTGGCAATAACTTCTCCCCGCCAGCGCAAATAACCATCGCTTGATAATATAATTTCATCATTAGGTGCGCCAATTAGTCTCTCGATTCTAAAGGCTAGTTTTTTTTCAACAATATCTGAAATTGTTTTTTTAACATTATCAATATTGCTTGGATCAGCATCTTTTGTTGTTTTTTGAATTTTACTAGGTTTAAACCTAAGCCCTTCAATCATTCCAACTAGAATTCCATCTATAATAATTTCATCTTTTGTGCTGGTTTTTTGGATTTGCTCTGATGTCATTAATTCATCTCTTGAGTGATAAAAAATATTTTACCAAATTAGCTATTGGGTTTATCAATAATAATCAACTGATTAGTGAGTAAAAAACAGTTTCATATTGATACATTATAATTTTTTATTGGTTTATCCATTAACAATTAGCACAAACTGAGAACAAATATAGTCCGAATCGGGCTTAATAACAAAGTTCTTATTTTGTTCAGGGCTAGATAGAGTGTCTGTTTTTTGTTTTTCCTCTAATTAATATTTTTTAGGGATTGTCTTGCTTGTTTTGGGTTATTTTGGCTGAAATCTGTTTAGCTTTATTGCCAAAAGGTAAAATAATTGATTTCTGGGAAAAATATAAAATGTTTGTTAATTCAAACTTTTTTAGATTTTTTTTAAAATTAGTTTTTATGTCTGCTAATTAGGGGATTGTACGAGTGATTTTTATAAAAAACTCGTTGACCGTTTCAAAATGGGAATTGCTATGGTTATTTTTTTACTAATTTTATTTGGGAATTGTTCAAAGTTCTGGCTTTTCTAGTCACTATTTTATGCCCATGTTGAATAAAAATAATTTTGTTAGTTTGTGCTTATAATTTTGCGCTGAGGGTTTGGGCAAATTTTTGCAAGCCAAGCATAGAGCTTTGCCCTGAGCTACATGCACAGCCTCACCCTGAGAGCTATGCGTACAAGCCCCACCCTGAGAGCTATGCGTACAAGCCCCACCCTGCGAGCTTGGTCGAAGAGAGGTGGTCTCTTGCACAAACCCCTAATAAAGGCTTAGTGGGTTACAAAACTCCTGCCAGTGCTTTTAATAAAGAAAGTAAATAGCTTTGGGATTTATTTTAGGCCTGTAAGAACCATAGAAAGATCACCCGCACTTGTGCCAATAATTATACGATAGGGAATAGAATAACTAGTATCTTTAAGCGGAGCATACCATATTAACATACGCTTTGAATTGGCAAGATATGTTGACATGCCCGATGTTTTATAATGACCTGAGACGGGTTTATAATTCATACTGCATAAAATTACTGGCCCTTGATAGCCCGTTTTGGAAGATGTGGCGGTCTGTTGCTTGATGTAATTCATTTTAATATTAAACCGCTCAAGGCCTGTAAAAATTTTCAAATTATTGTTGCACAATTGCTCGTTAAATTTTTTCCCTTTTAAGATGAATGAGCCAATTGGATCGCTAACTCCCAAAAGATGTTTGCGCTCGATAGGAATACGGCCAATATTGTTGATAAGAGGCGGATCTACTTGAAAGCCAGATGCGTTTTTTCCGCTATATTGCACATTCACTGAAAAATCTTTATTTTTTGCTTTGGTGCTAATATTCATAACTTTTGGAGTAAGAGAGCTGTTATTGCTTCTGCCCGTTGTTGTTGCGCTGGCTGAACCAGAGGCTACAAGAGTTCCTATGCCAGAGATATTTGCACCTAATGTTAAATCAAAATTATTGCCATCGTCTTTTAGGTTTATTTTTACGGTTGCAATGTTTACTCCGCCAAGGCTAACGATATATCTTGCATTAGCATTTACTGGATTGGCCAACACTGGGCTAATGAAGAGTGAGCTAAAGGACGTGAGAAATAAAATACTGGCGGTTCGGATTTTTGATTTTTGGGCAGAAAAATTTACTAATAACACAATGACTACTTTCTTTACCTAAAGGCTCAATACTCGTTTTTTATGGATTTGAGTAAAGTCATGGTTAACAAATATAGTTTTAGAAATGATGAAAATGCTAAAAAAACTAAAAAAACTAAAAATTAAGCCAAAGAGTGACGCTTATGCTTGACTGTTTGCTCTGCTTTGACTATCTAGAGCCAGCTTTTCTTAACTTATGAATGGATATGGGGCGAAATTATATCGCTTTTTAGCTGTTTTATGGTTATAACAAAAAGAATAATGAGGATAAAAGAATATGGCACGGCGTTGTGAACTTTCAGGTAAGGGCGTAATGAGCGGAAATAATGTAAGCCACGCGCTTAACCGTACTCGACGTAAATTTTTACCCAATCTATGTAATGTAACACTTATTTCTGATGCGCTTGAGCGTTCAGTTAAGTTGAAAATTGCAGCTTCTACTTTGCGTACTGTTGAGCATCGTGGTGGGTTGGATGCTTATTTACTTAAAGCTAAAGACAGTGAATTATCGAGAAATGCTTTACTTATAAAGCAAGAAATTCGTGAAGTTTTAGCTTCTTAAGATAAATATTGGTTTTTAAAACTAATAATTTAGATGTAATATTAACGCGATCATCAAAATTGGTGGTTGCGTTTTATTTTTAATTTGCGCTGGTTAATTGCTGGAGTAGCAAAAATAGGGGTTGGGCGAAATGCGCTACCGTTTTATCTTGGCTGTTGTGGCTATGATTATTGTTGTGGTTGCATCAAATTATTTGGTGCAGTTTCCTCTGCAGGCCAAAATTTATTCTATTGATCTTGCGCAAATTCTTACTTGGGGTGCTTTTACCTATCCAATTGCGTTTTTAGTAACAGATTTAACAAATCGACATTTTGGAGCGCAAAAAGCACGCTTAGTTGTGTTGTTTGGTTTTGCTATTGCGGTTGTTTGGTCAATATTTCTTGCCTCACCTAGAATTGCTATAGCTTCTGGCTCGGCTTTTCTTGTGGCGCAATTTCTTGATATTTCAATTTTTAATCGCCTGCGCGGTTTTAATTGGTGGTTGCCGCCATTTTTATCATCATTAATTGGCTCAATCATTGATACTTTATTATTTTTTGGGATAGCTTTTGCGGCCAAATTTGCATTTCTTGACCTTATATTTTCGCAAAAAGATAGCTCACTGCCATTTGCAACACCGCTTTTAAGTGTTGGCTTTGATGTCCCGCTTTGGGTTTCACTTGGGGTTGGTGATTTTATTATAAAAATTATTGTCGCTATGGCATTGTTAATACCCTATGGCCTATTGCGAAAGAGGGTCAACTAGTCCCTTTATTCAAATGAGAATTGTAAGAGAAGTGTTTTTTCCCACTTATTAAAATTATCATCAGAAATTATGGTAATGCGCTCATTTCCGCTTGCATCTTTATGCACGGCTAGCCCTTCCATGTTGTCAATTTCACTACCAGCAGCATTAAGAATGGATTTGCCTTTTAGGATTGCATTTGGTTGCACATCATTTGCATCAATTAAACGCAATTGCATGGTGAAAGAAAGAAAACTAGTCCCTCGCTCAAGAATTAACAGGTCACCATTTTCTAAAAAGGCGCAATCGGTGGGGTTCATTCCAAGAGTTTTTTTAATTGCAAAACTCCCCTTGTCTTTATTTCCTAACATGAATGCGGCAATGTTTTTTCCATCTCGCATTCTTTCAGTGATTAATAAAGTTGAGCCAGCAACAGGTGAGCTTTTGGGCGCAATGCATAATGCTTCAAGCGAGCCGTTTGTGCGCTCGTTGCTTAAAGCGTCAGGAATTGCTACTTCTTTAGCAGCTCCCATAGGCACGCCATTTGTTAATTTGAAATCTGCAACTCTGGTAAGATTTTCAAAGCCTACACGCACAGCAACAGGTAATCCATTGCGAAGAATAAGATCGATAGCCTCTGCATCTTTAGCAAATTTTCTTGGTAGATTATTACCCTTGGAGTTTTTAATTGCAGAAATACTAAAATTATCAAAAGAAAGGGGTGCGCCTTTTTTATCATAAATAATTTCACCTGAGAAGAAATTTCCAATATCGCTAACAATTGCAACTTGGTTATTAAATCCTGTGAAAGTAATGCCTGAAAGCCCGCCAAATTCTTCAACATCTGAAGTTAAGACAAGTCCGCCACGCCAAATTAAACCATCTGTTTTTTCGCCAAATTTTGCACCCTCAAAACTATTTATTGGTTTGGAGCTTATGATTATTTCTTTTCCAAAAACACTGGCTTGAAAGGAAAAAAAACTAATAAGCGAAATAATGAAAAATTTAAAGAATTGCATTATCTTTTTCTGCCAGCTTTTGCGGCTTGGGGTGGGTCTTCTTCAAATAATGCTGCTAGCTCATCTGTGAGTGTTCCGCCCAATTCTTCGGCATCAAGCAAGGTTACAGCATGTTTATAATAGCGGGTTACATCATGGCCAATGCCAATTGCTATTAGTTGAATGGGTGAGCGCAACTCAATATCCTCAATCACTGAACGTAGGTGGTTTTCTAAATAATTGCCAGAATTTACACTTTGAGTGCTATCATCGACTGGCGCACCATCAGATATGACCACCATAATACGGCGATTTTCAGGCCGTGCCATTAGGCGTTTTTGTGTCCACAATAATGCCTCACCATCAATATTTTCTTTTAATAATCCCTCACGCATCATAAGGCCAAGGTTGCGCTTTGCATGTCGCCACGGCTCATCTGCTGATTTATATATTATGTGGCGAATATCGTTCACTCTGCCCGGATTTGCAGGCCGACCTGCTTCAAGCCAGCTTTCACGAGATTTGCCTCCCTTCCATGCTTTAGTTGTAAAGCCAAGAATTTCAACTTTAACTCCACAACGCTCAAGTGTGCGGGCTAAAATATCACCGCAAATTGCGGCAATTGTAATTGGGCGGCCACGCATTGAACCAGAATTATCAACTAAAAGCGTAACAATTGTATCACGAAAATCAGTGTCATTTTCTTGTTTGAATGAAAGAGGAGCCATTGGGTCAGTAACGACACGAGTTAGGCGTGCGGTATCCAGCATTCCCTCTTCTAGGTCAAATGTCCAAGAGCGGCGTTGTTGTGCCATTAAACGGCGCTGTAGTTTGTTTGCCAAGCGTGAAACAGCTCCAGAAAGAGTTTCAAGCTGTTTATCTAACAAAGCACGTAACTGGTCTAATTCTTCTCTTGGGCATAAATCTGGGGCATGAATTATTTCATCGTATTTGGTGGTGAATATTTTATATTGTGGATAGTTTGAGAGATGTTTTTCATTCTCTTTGTTAGTTTGGTTTTGTTGTGCTTCATCACCTAATTGTGCCTGCGCTTCTTCATCACCTTCGCTTGCGCTGGTATCAAATTCATCAGCCTCCCCGCTTTCTTCACTATCGCCTGAATTTTGATCTTGCTCAGTCTCTTGCTTGTCACCTTCGCTGGTTTCTTGATCTTTATTATCTTGATTATTGTCTGTTTGCTTATCTTCAATTTCATCGCCTGAATTATCATCATCTGAATTATGTTCAAGCTCGCTTGGTGGAATAAGATCAAGATCAACTAAGAGATGTTTTATGGCAATTGAAAATGCTTTTTGATCCTCAATATATTCTTGTAAACCCTCTAAGGGGTTTGATGATTTTTCTTCAATTTCTTTACGCCATAAATCGACAATTTTCTGTCCGCTTTTTGGGATTTTTATGCCAATAAGTTTCTCTCTTAAAATTAAACCGAGAGCTTGATCTAATGGAGCATCAGCAATATCGCTAATTTTATCAAAATTATTTGCATTTAGATTATCTTCTAACATAGAAGAAATATTTTTTTTCATACCAGAAAAATATGAGCAGCCAAGAGCCTCTACCCTTGCTTGCTCAAGCGTATCATAGACGGCTCTTGCTTGGGGGTTATTTGGCGCATATTTTTGATGAATTTTTTCATTATGGCTTGCCAAACGCATAGCAAGCGCATCACCCTGACCACGAGCAATTGAAATATCATTTTTACTCAAGTTATGAGGTAATGCCTTTAGACGGGCTTTATTGGCCGTTATTATTGCTCGATCAGAGTTAAAGGATACTTCAAGCTCTTTGTTATTTGCAATTGTGCGAATGGTTGCCCCTAGTGCCGATTTAAATTGGGTTAAACCATCTTTTTCACTTGTTTTGCTAGCTTTGTTTTGTGCCATAGAGTTTTAAACCTATTCACTAATAGCCAGATTTATTGATGATTGAGAGAGTTCTTTTTCGAAAACTCTTTGGTAAAATTCCTCAACAAGAGGGCGTTCTAACTCGTCACATTTATTTAAAAATGTAAGAGTGAAGGAAAAACCTATATCATCAAAAATTTCGTTATTTTGTGCCCAAGTAATAACCGTTCTTGGTGACATAACTGTTGATAGATCGCCATTTATAAATGCTGATCGGGTAAGGTCTGCCATTCGAACCATTTTTGAGATGATTTCTTTTTGCTCACTAGTTTTATTTGACTTTACCTTTGATAAAACAATATTGGTTTCTTCTTGATGGGGAAGATAATTTAACACAGTAACGATTGACCAACGATCCATCTGTCCTTGGTTGATTTGCTGAGTTCCATGATAAAGGCCAGAAGTATCACCAAGCCCAATTGTATTGGTGGTTGAAAATAATCTAAAGGCAGGGTGAGGGGTGATAACACGGCTTTGGTCAAGCAAAGTGAGCCGCCCATCAACTTCTAACACTCTTTGAATAACAAACATCACGTCTGGGCGGCCAGCGTCATATTCATCAAAAACCAGAGCTACATTATTTTGTACTGCCCAAGGTAAAATCCCATCTTTAAATTCAGTGATCTGCTTGCCATCTTTTAGAACGATTGCGTCTTTACCTACAAGATCAACACGAGAGATATGGCTATCTAAATTAACCCGAACCAATGGCCAGTTTAGGCGAGCGGCAACTTGCTCAATATGAGTGGATTTTCCTGTGCCGTGATAGCCCTGTACCATAACACGGCGATTATGTTCAAAACCTGCTAAAATGGCCAAAGTTGTTTTGCGATCAAATAAATAATCTGGATCAATTGGCGGCACATGCTCTGTTTTTTCTTTATAGCCACTTACAATTAAATCGCTATCAATATTAAAAAGCTCACGCACATTATATTTTGTATCGGGCAGGTTTTTATATTTACTCATGTCATTTCTCTTAGATTTATATATCTTTGATATTTATATAGATTGCTTAGCTTATAAAAAGCCTCTTTGTTTTAGATGGGTGTAGGCGGTGATAATAATTCGCAATCGCTCCTCAGAACTTTTATCTCCACCATTTGCATCTGGGTGATGAATTTTTACAAGAGCCTTATAGGCGGTTTTAATTTCGTTTGTGGACTGATGTCCTTTTAAGCCCAAAGCCCCTAATGCATCACGATCGCTTGGCATAAGGCGTTTAACGGGTTTTTTATCTGGATTATCGCTTTTTGAGCGAGCTGCAAGGCGTGCATAAAGATGAAGAGGATCTGCGGCAGTGCTAGATTTGACTTTTCTTGGTTTTTTAGGAATTGGGTTTTTGCCAAAATGCAATTGTTCACCACTAAGAGCCGCTCGATGAAGGGCGGCTTCGAGCTGGTCTTTTTCTTCATTTTCTTTTGCAAAATAGTTAAATGACTGATTATATTTTCGCACATGCTCAAGGCAAAAATTATAAAACTCGCTATTAGATTGATGGCTTTTTGGAGCTTTGTGAATGCCGGGTTTATCACAATCTTCCCAGCCGCATTGTGGTACTTCTGGTTTAACTTTTTTACCGCCACGTCTAGATTTAATGCGGATAGTATCAAAAATTGAGGATTTATCTGCCATTATTACTCTTGCCATTTTGTTATATTTGTTCAAAATTTGCAGCAATTTAGAAGAAATTTCTTAAAATTGCGACCAGCCATAATGCCAAGATCAAAGCATTTGTGCAAGCTCGAAATGAAAAAGATTAGTTTTTCTTTATTGGTGATATTGCAAGTTTTGTTATTCGATTGCCAATTTTTTCTATTATTTTGAACCTAAAATTATGAAAAGTGAATTGCTGAGCCTTGTTGGGAATGGTTTTTGCCTCATGAATAACAAGGCCAGCAATGGTTGTGGCTTCATCTTCTGGTAAATTCCATTCAAGTGATCTATTAACATCACGAATGGGTAAAGAGCCATCAATGATAAAAGATCCATCAAGTTGTTTTGTAATACCTTCAAGTACATCATCATGCTCGTCTGATATATCGCCAACAATTTCTTCTAATATATCTTCAAGCGTTATTAGACCTTGCACCTCGCCATATTCATCTACCACTAAGGCAAAGTGAGATTTGCCTTTTAAAAAGCCATTAAGCTGTGCTTCTAGTGGAGTTGTATCGGGGACAAACCATGGTTTTGAGGCAATTTTTTCGATGTTGATTTTTTCTATATCGCCTTTGGCTTTTATTAAGGCACGTAAAACATCTTTTGCATGCAAAATGCCAATGATATTATCTGTATCTCCTTTAAAAAGCGGCATTCTAGTATATGGGCTTTTTAATACTTGATTGATTATTTGTTCTGTTGGCAATTCTGCATCAAGCGCAATAATTTTTGTGCGATGAACCATAACATCGAAAACCTCTAGGTCTTTGATGTTTAAAATGCCGCCAAGCATATCACGATCTGACTTTATAACCTCACCTTCTGAATGAAGAAGGTCTACCGTGCCTCGAATTTCTTCTAAACCAGTGAAGCCAGAGCGTATATCATCACTTTTTATTCCAAATAAAGCTAAGAATAGCCGCACAATGGCCTGCACTGCAATTGTAAATGGCGTGAAAAGAATGGTTAGCGGGCGAATGATTGGAGCAACATTAAGGGCAAAATTATCGGGTTGATTTATTGCCCATGTTTTGGGCAAAACTTCAGCAAAAATTACAACGGCCAATGTCATAATAAGGGTTGCGTAAATTACCCCGCTATCTCCAAATATGGATATTAAAACAGACGTAGCCAAAGCAGAGGCAAGAATATTAACAAGGTTATTACCCAATAATAAAGTACCTAACAGGCGTTCTTTGGCGTTTAATAGCTGCTCTACTATTTTTGCGTTTTTTGACCCCTTTAATGCCTTTGCGTGCAACCTAGCACGTGATGCAGCAGTAAGGGCGGTTTCAGAGCCTGATAAAAAGGCACTTATGAATAATAATATGGCAATTGCACCAAGCGTAATCCAGATGGTCACGAGTTTAGTTTTTCCTCTAAAAATTTAATAAGTTTATCTTGTTCAACATTATGTTCTATAAATGACTTACCAATTGCATTTGTTAAAATGAAGGTTAATTCGCCCCGCTTTACTTTTTTATCCTGAACTATTGCACTCATTAGCCCATCAATATCAATTTGTGTATCTTTTATATCAGATAACATGGTGGGTAAGCCAAGTAATTGCAAATGTCTTTTTACTCTAATGGCATCTTGAGAGTTGCAAAGCCCCAAAAATACAGAAAATTCAAAAGCTAAGACCATGCCAATTGCAACGCCCTCACCATGTAATAACTTATCGCTATAGCCCGTTATTTTTTCTAAAGCATGGCCAAAGGTATGGCCTAGATTTAATAATGCTCTTACGCCTGCCTCCTTTTCATCAGCTATAACAAAGCGAGCCTTTGCTTTGCATGAGCTAGCTATGGCAGACGATAGGGGAGAGGAGAGTGCAAAAATGTCTTTGTGATTTTCTTCTAGCCAAAAGAAAAATTCTTCATCATCGATTAATCCGTATTTTGCCATTTCGCCATATCCAGCCGTAAATTGGCGTTCTGGCAAAGTTTTTAGAGCATCAAGGTCAGCAATAACTAATTTTGGTTGGTGAAATGCACCAATGAGGTTTTTACCATGCTTTGAATTTATCCCAGTTTTTCCACCAACTGAACTATCAACCTGCGCTAAAAGTGAGGTTGGTAGTTGCACAAAATCCATGCCACGGCGGGCAATTGAGGCGGCAAAACCTGCTAAATCACCAACTACGCCACCACCAAGAGCTAAAATAATGTCCGAGCGTTCTAATTTCGCTTCTAAGATTTGATCTACCACTTGCGCTAAGGTGGTTATATTTTTTGATTTCTCGCCTGCCTCTATTGTTATTGTGCTGTAATCCAGCCCTGCTTCTTTGAGCGACTTTGTTAAACGAGGTAGTTGATATTTTGCGACATTGCTATCGGTGATTATTCCAAATCTGGCTTTTGGAAAAAAATCCTTTAATATCTGCCCAGCCTGCTCAAGCAAGCCTTTGCCAATGAGAATATCATAAGGCGTGTCTTTTAGTTCAATATGGACTTTTTCAATTGGTTTATTGGCCATGATTTAATTTATATTTTCTTTTTGTAGGTGATTATCTAATGCTAATAATATTTGTTCTACCACAATCTCATGTGGCACGTCGGCAGAAATAACGCATAAATCAGCTTTTTTATAGGTTGGATAACGCAGTTTAATTAAATCTTTAAGTGTTTGCTTTGGGTTTTTTGTTTGCATTAAGGGGCGGGTTGGCCGACGAGATATACGCTCAAACAAAACATCAAAATCAGCACTTATCCATATTGAAATAGCTTTTGCTTGAATAAGACTTCTGGTTTTTTTATTCATAAAAGCACCTCCGCCAGTGCCAATAATAGTGTTTTTTTCTGTAAGGATACGTTTTATAACTCGCACCTCACCCTTGCGAAATTCCTCTTCGCCATGGGTTTTGAAAAAATCTATAATATCCATACCAGCTGCGGTTTCAATTTCAGCATCGCTATCAATGAATTTGCGATTTAGAGCTAGTGCTAAACGCCGCCCTAAAGAGGTTTTTCCAGCCCCCATCATGCCAATAAGCACAATTGGTTTGTCCTTTAGCTTAAGCAGCAGTTTATTTATATCAAGTTTTGATTTTTTAGTATTAGCCTGCGTCAATTTCATTCCCAAAATAATATTCTTCTAAGAGATAACTTTAAAAGCTCTAGGAGCAAAATTTGTCAAGTTATCTCTTTATTGTTGAGTCTATTTCAATGCAATGCTTGTAAATAACAAAAAAAAAGGTAAAAAAGAATAAGTTTAAAAATATTTTGGAAATATAATGCCAACACTTATTAGGTTTTTCATTGTTATTTTATTTATAGGAGCTTTAATTTATGGCTCAATGCTTGCTTTGGTCATTTTTGTTGAACCAAGTGAGAAGGAAGTAAGCGTGCGAGTTCCAGCAAGAGATCTTTTTCAAGAATAACATTATAATGGCGCAAGATTCTCACCTTCAAGATTCTTACCTTATCGAAACATTTTTAGAAATGATGAGTGCCGAGCGTGGTGCGGCAAAAAATACAATTGTGGCTTATCGTGCAGACTTAAGCGATTATTACGAATTTCTTTTGACAAAAAAAACATCTTTTTTAAGTGCAAAGCGTGAGCATATAATTTCTCATCTTGAGCGTTTAGATGATTATGGTCTTGGGGCTAATTCTGTTGCTCGCAGGCTTAGTGCAATTAAGCAATTTTATAATTTCTTACAGGTTGAGGGCCTTAGAGGAGATGATCCAAGTAAAATTATTCCTGCACCAAAAACTGCAAGGGCATTGCCAAAAGTTCTTTCAGTTGAGGAAGTGGATATTTTGTTATCTGTGGCAAAAAAACAGGTTGAAGAAGCTAGAAAAAATAAAAGTAAAGCTAAAAAAGCCCAGCGTTTAAATTTATTGCTTGAGCTTCTTTATGCCACCGGAATGCGGGTGAGCGAACTGGTGAGCCTAAAAACTGCCGCCGTAATGCGAGATGTTTATTTTATAACTATTGTTGGTAAGGGAAATAAAGAGCGGATTGTGCCTTTAAATGATGGTGCGCGTGAAATGCTAAAATTATGGTTGGGTGCAAATGAGAGAACAATATTTTTATTTCCAGCAAATACAAAATCAGGCCATTTAGAGCGACAGGTGTTTGCTCGAGAGTTAAAAAACCTAGCTTTAAAAGCAGGAATTGAAGCAAGTCGAGTATCACCACATGTTTTGCGCCATGCTTTTGCCTCGCATTTGCTTGCTGGGGGGGCAAATTTGCGTATAGTGCAGACCTTGCTTGGCCATGCTGATATTTCAACAACTCAAATTTATACGCATGTATTAGATGAGAGATTAAGACAACTTGTAGCACTGCACCCTTTGTCAGATTAATTTGACCTAATTAATTGAGATGAATAGATTGATTTGCTTTATCTAAATATCTCGCTTGACTCTTTGGGCGGACATCGTCATTTTTGCGCCAATATTTACGATCAATAAAAGACAACTTAAAGAAAAAGATATTCTCACATGCAATCCTATCTTGATTTTGAAAAGCCTGTTGCCGAACTTGAAGGTAAAATTGCCGAATTGAAAACTATTGGCTCTGGTGATGAAGCTGTTTCAACAGATGAAGAAATTTCTGATCTTCAGGCAAAAGCCGATGCAGCTTTGGCAGATATTTATAAAAAGCTCACTCCTTTTCAAAAGGTTCAGGTTGCTCGCCATCCGCAACGCCCGCATTTAAAAGATTATATAGAAAACCTTATCAGTGATTTTATTCCACTTAGTGGTGATCGCCAATTTGGTGAAGATGCAGCGATTATTGCTGGTTTTGGACGATTTGAGGGTAAAGCTGTTGCCGTGATTGGGCAAGAAAAAGGCGATAATACAAAAAATCGCCTAAAACATAATTTTGGTATGGCAAGGCCAGAGGGCTATCGCAAGGCAACTCGAATTATGGATCTGGCTGATAGGTTTGATATTCCCGTAATTTATTTAGTTGATACTTCTGGTGCTTACCCTGGGGTGGGAGCAGAGGAGCGTGGACAAGCTGAGGCTATTGCTAGATCAACTGAAAAATGCCTTGAGATAGGCGTGCCAAATTTGGCAATAATCATTGGTGAAGGTGGCTCTGGTGGTGCAATTGCAATTGCTGCGGCTAATCAAGTTTTAATGCTTGAGCATTCGATATATTCAGTTATTTCACCAGAAGCAGGGGCATCAATTTTATTTCGTGATGCAGCAAAGGCTAAAGAAATGGCCATTGCACAAAAAATAACTGCTCAAGATTTATTGCAGCTTAAAGTTATTGATGGAATAATTGCAGAGCCAGCAGGTGGTGCGCACCGTCACCCTGATTTTGTTATGGGCGAAGTTGCTAAAGCAATTTCTAAGTTTTTGTTGGATTTTGATAATTTAAGTTCCAACGATATAAGAGTGAAACGTGAAGATAAATTCTTAAGCATAGGTAATTCGCTAATTTAAGTCACATAAATGTTAGTGGTTTGAAGAATTATTATTGTTTATGCTTTTTACTAGCTAGCAATTATTAACTAGGTGGCCATTAAATTGATGTTTATGAAAATATCTAAGATTTTTATTATGTTGCTGGTTGTTAGCATGTTGGCTAGCTGCGGCTTGGTTGAGGGCGATGGGCGGCATTTGCAACCTCTATCTAGCACAATCAAAGGTCAAATGCGTAATATTGGCTCTTCACCAAGTGAGGCGATGCTTATTCGCCTATTTAAAGAAGAATCAATTCTTGAGGTATGGAAGCGTAAGGCTAACGGCACATATAAGTTATTAAAGTCCTATGAGATATGCACTTGGTCTGGCACTTTGGGGCCAAAGTTTAAAGAAGGTGATCGCCAAGCTCCTGAAGGATTTTATACCGTCACCCCTGGGTTGATGAACCCTAAGTCTAGCTATTATCTTTCGTTTAATACTGGTTTTCCAAATAAATTTGATCGGGCGCATGGGCGCACTGGCTCTGATTTAATGGTGCATGGTGATTGTTCATCTCGTGGTTGTTATGCAATGACAGATGAGCAAATAGGCGAAATTTATGCGCTAGGGCGTGATGCATTTCGTGGTGGGCAACGCTCTTTTCAATTGCAACTATATCCCTTTAGAATGAGTGTAAAAAATCTAGCTAGGCATCGTAATTCGCCACATATGGATTTTTGGCGCAATATAAAAATTGGCTATGATGCATTTGAGATTTCAAAAACTGTGCCAAATTGGGACGTTTGCGAGGGGCGATATATTTTTAATGCTGCTGGTGGGAAGCTAAATGCACATGGGGCATGCCCCACGCAATCAAGCAAGCCTGAACTAATGGCACAAGTTATGCAAAAGCAGGTAAAAGATTTAGCTGAGTATGAGGTTTTAGTTGCAGGTTATGATGCAGATGAAGCTGATAAACTAGCTTTAGCAGAAAAAAGAGCCGCTGAAAAAATAGCCAGTGCTGAGAGAACAGCGGCATTAAACGAAGCAGTAAGTCAGCAAACCCAAGGTGTTACAAATGCAGTTGGAGGGTTTTTTGAAGGGCTTTTTGGTGGAGGACAAAAGACGTCAACCCCTACAAATATTATTACACCAACTCCCATGCCAAGGATAGAGCGATAATATAATAGATTTGGCCAACTCTCTTTTAATTTGACAGATAATTGCACCAATCATAGTCTTTAAGTTAAGTTTTAACCTCAAAGATAAGATGATTATTATGCAATATCCTAATATGTTTAAACCACTAGATTTAGGTTTTACAAAGCTGGCAAATAGGGTGATTATGGGCTCTATGCATACTGGGCTTGAGGAAAGTGATAAAACTGGCGAGAGGCTATCTGCTTTTTATGGAGCAAGGGCAGAAGCTGGCGTTGGTTTGATAATTACTGGTGGGGTTGCACCAAATATTGAGGGTGGTACGGGCATTCCAAGTCATGCGGCTAGTTTTGGTCGTCTTGATAGTGATGCGGCTATTCCTATTCATCAAAAAGTTGTTGATGCTGTACACCAACATAAGAGCAAAATTTTGCTACAAATTCTTCATACTGGGCGATATTCATTTGCGCCAAATTTGCTTGCTCCTTCGGCCATTCGTGCGCCAATCAGCCCCCATGTTCCAAAAGAAATGAGCGAAAGCGATATTGAGGATACGATTGAGGATTTTGTTAATTGTGCCTTTCGGGCAAAAAAAGCTGGCTATGATGGCGTAGAAATAATGGGGAGCGAGGGTTATCTCATAAACCAGTTTATTGCCAAACGTACAAACCAGCGCAATGATGAATGGGGGGGATCTTTTGAAAATAGGATAAAATTTCCTATTGAGATTATTAGACGAACTCGAGCAATAGTTGGTAAAAATTTTATTCTTATGTATCGGCTTTCAATGATTGATCTGGTTGAGGGGGGCAGCAGTTGGGAACAAGTTGTGGCACTTGGCAAGGCGGTTGAAAGTGAGGGAGTGAATATCATTAACACTGGTATTGGGTGGCACGAATCTCGTGTGCCCACCATTGCCCAAGTTGTACCTGCCAAGGCTTGGACTTATGTAACAAAAGCGATGAAGCAAGAAGTAGATATTCCCGTTGTTGCGTGTAATAGAATAAATAAACCTGAGCAGGTTGAAGAAATTTTGACTAAGGGTGAAGCCGATATGGTTTCAATGGCAAGGCCATTTTTGGCTGATGCTCAATTTATGCTAAAATCTTTTGAGGGTCATAGTGAGCAGATAAACACTTGTATTGCTTGTAATCAGGCCTGTTTAGATCATGTTTTTGAGATGAAGACCTGCTCTTGCCTTGTTAATCCACGGGCTTGTCATGAGAGCATTTATAAGAAAACTAAGGCAAAAAATGTAAAAAAAATTGCAGTAGTTGGCTCTGGTCCTGCGGGCATGAGTTTTGCACTTGAAGCGGCTGAATGTGGGCATGAGGTTGTTTTATTTGAGAAGGAAAAGCAGCTTGGCGGGCAGCTCAATATTGCCAAGAAAATTCCAAGTAAGGAAATTTTTGAAGAAAGCATTAGATATTTTTCTAATCTATTAAAAGCACAAGGAGTGAAGATTAAACTTGGGCAAGAGGCAAATATTGAGAATTTAAGCAAGGGTTTTGACGAGGTTGTTTTGGCCTCTGGCATTATGCCAAGAAAATTGAAAATTGAAGGCTTTGCTAATAAAAAAGTGCTAAATTATATTGATGCTATTAATGGAGCAAAATCAGTTGGTAAAAGAGTGGCAATTATTGGGGCTGGGGGGATTGGCTTTGATGTAGCCGAGTTGCTTTTACATAATGATGCAAAAAAAGAAAATGAGGAAGAAGGGCTTTTAGCTTTTCAAAAAAAATGGGGAATTGATGGAAATTGGGGAAGTGATGGAGCGGGGCAGAAATCTGGCTTAGCCAAATCTCCAAGTCCTCCTATGCCTGAGCGGCAAGTTTTTCTTTTGCAAAGAGGGGAGAAATTTGGACGCTCTTTAGGCAAAACGACTGGCTGGATTCACAAGGCTGAAATGGCACTTGGTGGGGTGAAAATGCTTGGAGGGGTGGAATATAAAAAAATTGATGATGAGGGGTTGCATATTGAAATTAATGGAGAAGCGCAAACTCTTGAGGTTGATAATGTGGTGATATGTGCAGGGCAGATTGCAAATGATGAACTTAAAGAGCCGTTAGAAAAGGCCGGCATTAGGGTTCATACTATCGGTGGTGCTGATGAGGCAGGTGAACTTGATGCAAAGCGAGCAATTTTGCAGGGTTTAGAATTAGCTGAAAAAATATAATAAATATTATGGAGAAATAATTTAATGCGAGAAATTACAATAATACGCAACAAAGGCTATTATGGACGATTTAGAAAAATAAAAATATTTATTGATAGGAAATTTTTTATCAAGATCAAGCCAGGTGAAACCATAACAATAAAAATACCCGATAATTCTAAGCAGATGTATGGAAGAATGGATTTTTTAAAAACTAATAAATTTTCCCTAAATAATGTTGAGCATGGTGATCGTTTAGAAGTGAAAGCTTGGTTTACACCCAATCCATTAGGATTATTTTTTGGTTCCCTAACATTGCCAATTCGCATTGAAAAATACAAACAATAAATTAAAGCGGCCAGAAAAATAATATTGAAGGTACGGCTACAATTACTACTATAATTTCAAGCGGTAAGCCCATTC
>Ga0256834_1000750_pt1 | contig 22828 bp, 25 predicted proteins | sample 4281140metaG_FD_190536 | JGI IMG/M metagenome (GOLD analysis project Ga0256834, IMG submission 190536) | Hydrothermal vent microbial communities from East Pacific Rise, Pacific Ocean - 4281-140 | ecosystem: Environmental > Aquatic > Marine > Hydrothermal vents | place: Pacific Ocean: East...
ATAGTTAAAAGCTCTTGTTTATCATCTCTAATTACTGCCGCTCCGATAACTTCATCTCCTTCATTTTTGAACTTGATAGCTGTTACACCACGAGCTGTTCTTCCAAGCTCCCTTGCATCTTCTTTTACAAAACGGATACATGCACCTTTTTTAGTTACAACAAAAAGATATTTATCTTCATTCTCAACAATTCTCGCATCTACTAATTCATCACTTTCATTTAGTGTAATAGCTCTTACACCAACTGATCTGATATTTTTAAATTCACTTAAATTTGTTCTTTTGACAATTCCATTTTTAGTAAAAAATGCTAATGTTCTTTGATTATCAAAATCAACTGTAGGAATTATAGCCCTAATCTTTTCATCAGGTTGAAGTTTGATTAGGTTTACTACTGCTTTTCCTTTTGCAGTTCTACTTCCCTCAGGAATTCTATAGACTTTTAACCAATAAAGTTGTCCAAAGTTCGTAACAAACATCAATGTATCGTGAGTATTAGAAGTAAAGAAATTCTCTATAAAATCATCATCATATGTAGTAAGTGCTGTTTTTCCTTTTCCTCCACGATGCTGTTTTTCGTATGATTTTAAAGGAACTCTTTTGATGTAACCTCTATGAGTAATTGTTACAACCATTGGCTCATTTGGAATCAAATCCTCTATATCAATTTCATCATAATCTTCTACTATTTCTGTTCTTCTCGGATTACTAAACTTCTTTTTAATTTCAATAAGTTCAGTTTTAATTAGCTCATTTAAAAGTTCTTCACTTTTTAAAATTGCACTAAGTCTATCTATCTCTTTTTGAAGCTCAGCCAACTCAGCATCTATCTTATCTCTCTCTAAACCAGTAAGACGATTAAGTTTCATATCCAAAATTGCAGCTGATTGAACCTCTGAAAGCCCAAATTTTGACATCAGTGATTCTTTAGCTTCAGGAGTATCTTTACTAGCTCTAATGACTTTGATAACTTCATCAATATTATCAAGAGCAATTTTAAGACCTTCTAAGATATGGGCTCTTGCTTTTGCTTTTTCAAGTTCAAATATTGTTCTTCTAATAATGACTGTTTTTCTGTGGGACAAAAAGAGTTGTACAAGCTCTTTTAGATTAAAAACTTTTGGCTCTTTATTGATAATAGCAAGAAGTATCACACCAAATGTCATCTGCATTGATGTTGATTTGTAGAGATTATTTAAAACGATTTCACTCATTGCATCTCGTTTTAGCTCAATCACTATTCGCATACCTTCACGATCAGATTCATCTCTAATTTCGCTAATGCCTTCAATATGTTTATCACGAACAAGATTTGCTGTATTTTCTATAAGCTTTGCTTTATTTACTTGATATGGAAGCTCATCAACAACAATAACATCTCTTTGCCCTTTTCTCTCCATATGGATTTTAGCCCTAATCTTAACTCGACCTCGCCCAGTACTATATGCATCTCTAATTCCCTGTTTTCCATAGATAATACCACCTGTTGGAAAATCAGGTCCTTTGATAAAATCAGCTAACTCTTCAACGGTAGCTTCTTTATTTTCAATCATGTGAAGATGTGCATCTATAAGCTCATCTAAGTTATGTGGAGGAATATTTGTAGCCATACCAACAGCAATACCACTTGAACCATTTAATAGTAAATTTGGGACACGAGCAGGCATGACATCAGGCTCACTCATAGAGTCATCATAATTTGGAACAAAATCAACAGTCTCTTTATCTAAATCTTTTAAAAGTTCTTCTGCAAGTGGAGTCATTCTAGCTTCTGTATAACGCATAGCAGCCGCGTTATCACCATCTATCGAACCAAAGTTACCCTGACCATCAACGATGGGGTGACGCATAGAAAAAGGCTGTGCCATTCTAACAAGGGCATCATATACTGCATTATCACCATGAGGATGATACTTACCTATAACATCACCAACAATTCTTGCTGATTTTTTATAAGGAGAGCGGGAGCTTATACTTAAATCATTCATTGCATATAAGATTCTTCTATGCACTGGTTTAAGTCCATCTCTTGCATCTGGTAGTGCTCGACCTATTATAACGCTCATAGAGTAGTCAAGATAACTAGCCTTCATTGAGTCTTCAATATTTATATCGTCTATATTATCATTTTCAAAAAGATTGTCTGCCACGGGGATTTTCCTTAAGCTTTATATAGTGAATTATAAAAACTCACCTAATTAAATATATTTTACCAAACTAACCCTTATAACTCCCTAGCATTAGCTAAAGTCAATGCAAATAAGGGATTTACACCATTTCTTATTAACATGTTTTTTGCTTCATTTATAGTGGTTGTTGTTGTCACAATATCATCTACTAAAATAACATCTATATTATGCTTAAAAGTATACTGAAAATCTCTTGGATTTTGAAGGCGAAAATCTAATGTTTTACCTGAATATGTAATCCTACTTTCAGCTCTAAGTTTTGAAAATATGGGTTTTATGTTTTTTACTTTAAGTGCTTGTGCCAAAATAGCTGTGTGTGAATAACCACTCTTTATGTGATCATCAATAGGCATTGCATAAACTTTACTTGGAAAGGGAAAATCTTTAGCAAACTGACGAAAAGTAATCTTTGCTAAAATAGAATAAACACTACTTCCCAAATGAGTATGTTTTGTTTTAAGAAGCTCTTCTATCTGGTTATATTGGTAAAAACTATATATTTTAAAACCATCAGGAAGTGTACGAACTGATAACTGGGTATTTAATAGATGAGTTCTACAATTTTTACAGATAATTTTAATTGAGAATTTTTTACAGATGATACATTTCATCTATATAGTATAACATAAGGGGTATTTCCCTTATGTTAATAAGATATACTTATTTAGTAGTTTTACACTTAACTTCTTTCCATTTTAAAACAGAATCAGAAATTTTAATTCTCTTAGTTACTGTTTGATAAGTAGCTGGAATTGGAATAGTTTTAGTTGTCGCAGGTGTTTTTACAACTTTAATTTTTACAGTTTTGTAAACTGCTGGAATTGGAATAGTTTTAGTTGTCGCAGGCGTATCTATAACTCTTCTTGTAATAGTTTTATAAACTGCTGGAATTGGTACTCTCTTAACAGTAGCTGGAGTTTTTAAAACTTTTTTAGTAACTGTTCTATACTGTGCAGGAACTTCCACAAGACATACAATTTCACCTGTTGCATTATCAACTCTTTGATTAGGACCTGAACCTTTTTTCCAAGTAGTATAAGCTTCTCTTACAAGAACTTTTTCACTAACACTCTCATAACTTGCAGGAACCTTAACAAGTCTCTCGCTAGCTTCTTTTACAAGAACTTTTTCTGTAACTTTTTTATAAGTAGCAGGAACTGTTACAAGTTTCTCTCCAGCTTCTTTTACAAGAACTTTTTTAGTCTCATAACCATATGTAGCTGGAATAATCTTAATTTTTTCACCAGCTTCAGTTTTAAGCATTTTTTCAGTTTTCATCTCATACTTAGCTGGAGTTAAAACTCTTGCATAACATTTACCAGCCTCTGCATTTGGCGGATATAATTCATTTGGTCCAGCAACTTCTTTTGTTACCGTTACAACTTTTGCAGATTTTGCTCTAGCTTCTGCTAATTCAGCTTGAAGACTCTTAATCTCAGCATCTCTATTATCAACCTTTACCTCAACAACCTTCTTCACTGCTGCTACTGGTGTGTTGCAAACCTTTTTTTCAGCACAACCACTGAACGCTACAGCAATAATTGCTGCACATAAGATAGAACTTTTTAAAATTCTCATCATTCACTCCTCTTAAATTTTGTAATACGCGTTTATTGTATCGTAAAAATATTTATTTTACAAACAAATAAAATAAATAACTTTAACTTTTTAATATTTTTTTAATTTACCTTCATAGAATAGACACTCATGTGAAAATTAATTTCTAAAAAATTATCTTTTGAAGATATGGTTATAGGAAAATTAATTTTAATAATTCCATTATAATTTTGAAGATTTTTTACAAATTCATAAAACTGTTTTGGATTTTTAGCTTTTATTTTTGCATTAAATTTATAAATGTCTAGTGCTGAACTATTTGACTCATTATGAACTTTTACCAATGTTGCATCATTAAAATACTTCTTCGTAAATGATATAAACTCATTTTCTTTAAACTCTTGTGAAAAAGTATTTATAATGTTTTTATTTTTATTTTTTATAATATTTAATGTTGAGATTAACTCTTCTTGCTCTTTTTGAAGCTCTGTTTGCAAGTTTTGACTATTTGAGTAACTTAACTTTGAATCTTTATAATCCTTAATACCAGGTATAACAAAAAGCAACACAAAAGCAAAAACAACAACCATAAAAATAAGTATAAAAATCAAAAATTTCAAGGTAGTATTTTTCTTACTCATCAACAATACCTCTATTTATATTCATAATATTTTTAGATACAAAACGATAAAAACCTCTATCATCCGTAGAAAAACTTGCATGACTCTCATCAAAAATTGATTTAAGTGGTGGCTCCAATAAAAGTGAATATGACTCTTTTGAAGCACTATAACCTTTAAGCACTAAAGAATCTCTTTCCATAATTACATCTGTAAGGGTTACTTGATCAGGAACTAAATCAAAGAGATTTTTAACACTCTCTTTAAGTGTTAGATTACTCTGTTTTACTTCAGTTTCTAACTCTTTTTGCATACTAAAAATTTGAATATCTCGCCTAAGAGATTTAACATTTTCTTCAATAGATTGTTGTTTTGAGTATCCATCTTCAAGCATTTTTATATAAAAAGAAGATTTATAATTTATATATATTCCAAACCCAATAAGCCCAAGCGACATCAAGGTTATAAAAATTATCCACAAAGACGACATATCATCAATAATTTTTTTCTTGCGCGGTTTTATAAAGCTATGCATATGAAAGAACCTCCTCTTTAGCAACTTTTATAACCATATTGAGAAGATTAATATTTTCAGCACTTGTATCTAAAAGGAGATCATTCTCTATATGCTTAACAACGTCTTTATGCATCCCAGCATCATCATAAATCTTGACTTTAGTTATAAATTGACTATCATATAAATCATTATCATAAAACTCTTTTAATGCAGCATCTAAATACTTAACAAAACGTAAATCTTTACCAGAGAGACGACTATACTCAGAGTTACTCTCATAATCTATCTCATCATTAAGCTCTTGCATATCATCACTAACTTCACTTGAGTCTAAATCAAACTCATCAAATAACTCTTCTTCCAAATCAACACTGCTTTGTGTCTCTATGTTTTCAAAGTCTTCTAAAAGTAAATCTTGCTCTTTTGCAACATTAAAAAATGAAGCATATAAAAGCTTTCTGGCATTTTTCACCATTATAGTTAAGCCATTGTTTGTATTTAAGATATAAAGCTTAACCTCTTTTTCATCATTATCTTTATCAATATAAGCATTTAAAATCAAAAATGGAGAAAATATAAAATCTAAACCAACTTTCTTAAAAACCCTATCTGCCCAACTAATATCAATAAGAGAAGCATAAATCGTAAACCGATTATCTATACAAACACTCTTGACACCATTCTTATCAATACCAAATTTCTTATAAATATCATCATCACATCCAGGGATTGCACCCTGTCCAAGTGTATTTAAAAAAAGTACAACATAAGTCTGCTCATGTTCACTTTGCAAAATATTTAGATAATTTATAATCTCTTTGCTCAAAACCTCTTTAGATTCAATCGAAAATGACTTTCTATTTGAATAAGTCATCTTAGATTTTTTAAATCTTTCAACTTGAATATTGCATCCATTCTCTTCAAGGCTTACACCTATCAGCTGGATAGTTAATCTTTTTTTAACAGAATTAAACAGACCCATCTTGCTCCCTGCACATTGGATGTGCTTCTTTATAATTTTTCATTTTTGCAAAACTACTAAGCTTCGTATAAATCTGGGTTGTCTCCAATGAAGCATGCCCCAACAATTCGCTTACATCGCTAATGCGTGCACCATTATTTAAAAGGTCTGTCGCAAAAGAGTGACGAAGTTTGTGCGGAGTCACTTTTATGCCAATTTTTTTAAATACTTTAGACAACTTATATCTTAGTCTATTCTCACTCAAATGATTTTTATCAACCTCAAAAATGTAAACTGAAGGATTAAACTTTTCAAGATAACTTTCAAGTTCTTCTGCCACTTTATCTAGGAGAGGTATTTCTCTAATGCTACCACCTTTTCCATTAATCCTCACCCAACCATTTTTAATATCTTCAATTTTTAATTTTGAGAGTTCACTAACCCTAAGCCCTAGTGTATAAAAGAGTATTGTCATCATTCTGTCATCGCTATCACAAAGCTCTAATGCCTCATAAATGTAAGCTGTAGAAACAGGCTTTGGAAGAGTCTTAGAAACCTTGATATTATCATCATTTTTAAGATAAATGCCTATATCTTTTTCTCTTAAATAGTTTATAAAACTTCTAAATATGGAGATCTTTTTATATATGGTTTTTTTATTTTTATTTATTAGTTTCATCCTGTAAGGAATTAAATTAATTTCATAAAAGTCTTCATTTTTTTCTATACTAACATATTTTATTGCTTCAGCTAAATTCAGACGATATGTTTTGATTGTATTGTGACTATATCCTCTGATACTATCAAGATAATGTAAATATTCATCAATTTTTTTTAGGAAATAACTCTTCATATATTTTTTTAAACTCCAAATATGCTTTAGTGCAATTTTCATAAAGTTCTTTATCTGTCATAACTGTAGGACTAAGTTTCTTATACTTTTCAATCATAATTTCACAATAAAATTTTATTTTAATACGGTCAGCTTCAGAAAAATTTCCTTTTAAACTCAGCTCTTCTATCTTTTTCAAATAACGCTTAGAATCTTCAATGTAATCTAACAACTTTGCTGATATTTTACTTTGTGCCAAAATTGAGAAAGCCATTTTATTATAAGGGTCTAAATCAAATGCCTCTTTTGCCAAAACTCTAGCCTCTTTGTACTCTCCCATAAAGTACTTCACTCTAGCTTCCAAGGATAGTTTATAAGATTGACTAAATCCAAAAAAGAATAGCACAATAACGATAACAAAAATCAAAATTGCACTAAATAACTTTTTAAACATAATCAAATAACCTTTTTTTAATCTCTTTTTTCGCCTCTTCTTTGCTTAAACCTGCCAAAGAAAAAGGTTCACTCGCATAAAAATCAAGTGTAGAAAATGGCTTTGGTATGATAAACTCATCCCAACTCTTCATCTTCCAAAATGACGATGCCTTATAACTTAATGCTACAACTTCTAGCCCTTTTTTTTGAGAAATCACCACTATTCCATCAGCCACAGAGTGCCTAGGCCCTCTAGGACCATCTGGAGTTATAGCGATAGATTGTCCAAGGTCTATCTTTTTAAAACTCTCTTTCAATGCCTTAATAGCACCTCTTGTTGATGAACCCCGTATCGTATCAAAACCAAAGTAACTAACACTCTTGGCAATCATCTCTCCATCAAAGTGCTCACTAATCATCAATGACATTTTAACATCTTTGAAGATTTTTTTATACATAAATGGATTCATCAAAATCTCACCATGCCAAAAAGCAACCATAAAAGGTGCATCTGGAACTCTTTTTGGCTTGTGATATCTCTTTTTACAACTAAAAAACAAAACTCTTATCAAGAGATAGATAATAGGTGGAAAAAGTGCTAAGAAAAAAGCTCTTTTTCGCTCTTTACTAAACAACTTCTCCATAAAGCACCATTCTTCTTGGGTTTGTAATCTTTACAGGCAAAGTAGTCCCAAGAAGCTCTTCGCTTCCCTCTACTTGCACCATAAAACCATTATCACTTCTTCCCCCCACTCCACCTTCGCTTCTTAACTCTTCAAAATATACATCAAACACTTTATCTTTTTGACAAAGTGAAATCTCATCAAGAATTTCTGTATGTCTAGCTTGAAGTTCACTAAGTCGTCTTGATGCAACGGATGCATCTACTTGAACCATATCAGCTGCTTTTGTAAGAGGTCTTGGAGAGTATTTAAAACTAAATAGTTGCTCAAATCTGACCTTTTCTAATACATCCAAAGTATCTGAAAAATCTTCTTCGCTCTCTCCCGGAAATCCTATGATAATATCACTGCTTATATGTACATCAGGGACTAAATCTCTAAGTTTTAAGGCACGGTCAAGAAACCACTCTTTGCTATATCCTCTTTTCATCTCTTTTAAAATCCTGCTTGAACCACTTTGAAGTGGCATATGCATAGATTTACAAACTTTTGGATTATTTGCAAAGGTTTGTAAAAATTTATCATCCATATGAAGTGGATGAGGAGAAGTAAAGCGAATCCTCTGGACTCCATCTATATCACTTACCATATTTAGAAGATCAGGAAAGTCTATATCTTTTTTACCATTACTAAATTTTGCTCCATAATTATTGACATTTTGTCCAAGTAAAAATATCTCTTTAGCTCCACTTTGTACTGCTTTTTTTGCTTCATTTATAATAAGTTCTGCTGGAATTGATATCTCATCTCCCCTTGTGTGAGGCACTATACAAAACGAACACTGTTTATCGCATCCTATGGAGATATTTACCATTGCTTTAAAAGAGGAGTTTCTAAACTCGCCAAAAGCAAACTCACTCTCATCGTGGTTTATATCTACTTCGACTGCCCCTTTTTTATGTAAAACATCCCTAATCTTAGAGACATTTCTAGCACCCAAAACAAAATCCACAACAGGGGCTCTTTTTATTATCTCTTCACCCAAATGACTAGCTGTACACCCACATACACCTATCTTTGCACCATCTTTTTTATGCTTGTTAAACTGTCCAATTTCTGAAAAAAGCTTCTGCACAGGTTTTTCTCTAACACTACATGTATTTATAAGAATCAAATCAGCAGTTTTAAAATCACTTGTAAGTGTGTAACCCTCTTTTTTTGTAAGCTCTGCCATCATATGTTCTGAATCTCTTGAATTCATAGCACATCCAAGTGTTTCGATAAATAATTTTTTAGACAAACTAGCCCCTACTAAAGGATATGCACTTCGTACATATAGTCATTTTCATCAAGCCCAAACTTAACCTCTTTTAGATAAACACTAAAACCTTTCTCTTCAAAATGTTCAACTAGACTCACTAAATTTTTATGTGAATTATCTTGATCAAAATAGAAAATTTTCTGTTTTTCTTTCTCTAAAATATCTCCAACTTCACTTAAAGTAACCGACTCACTCTTACTATCTTCTTTAATCTTTGCTAATTTTAGCTTCATCTATAAACCTTCTTTTTGATAAGTGTTTTATTGTATCTTTTTTTCATTAAAAGTTTAAGCACCATTGATGTACAATGCTACTCCTACAAATATAGATAATCAAAAAACTTATTTATCATCAAAAACTAAAAGGAATGCAAATGGAAAAGATTGGTAACATAATAGAGTCAATTGCTCATGAAAAGGGTCTAAAATTAACAGAAGCGAAAGAAGCAGTATCAACAGCACTCATAAAAACAGCAAAAAGAGTCTTTGTTGAAGAGAATGAATATGCTGTAGATATTGATGAAAAGACTAAAGAGCTTGCCCTACTTCAAAAAGTACTTGTAGTTGCTGATGATGATGAAAGATTAGAAGAGAATATAGGAGAAATTGAAAAATTCATAGATATAAGCTCCGCAAAAGAGGTAGATCCAGATATCGAAATTGATGATGAGCTAACTTATGCTATTTCACTAGATGATATGGGAAGAACTGCCGCTGCTGTACTTTATAGAGAACTTGAATACCACATACAAAGACTCATGGAACAAAATATCTTTGAAAGATATAGACAAAGAGTTGGAGAAGCTGTAAGTGCCACAGTAGTAAGAGTTGATAATGATGAAAATACCTACTTGGAATACAAAGAAGTAAAAGCAATTCTTCCAATGAAAAGTAGAATAAAAGGTGAAAAATTTAAAGTAGGTGATGTTGTAAGATCGGTAATTAGAAAAGTTTATATTGATAAAAAAGTCGGGATGCAAGTTGAATTATCCCGTACAAGTCCAAAATTTCTCGAACAACTTTTAAAACTTCAAGTACCTGAAATAAATGATGAATTAGTAATTATACATAAAAGTGCAAGAATTCCAGGAGAGAGGGCAAAAATCGCCCTCTCTTCAGTAACTCCAAGTGTAGATGCAGTAGGTGCGACAGTAGGAACAAAAGGGGTAAGAATAAATGCAGTAAGCCAAGAACTTCACGGTGAAAACATAGACTGCGTAGAATACTCTGACATCCCAGAACTATTTGTCTCACGAGCACTCTCCCCTGCTATCATATCAGCCGTAAGAGTTGAAGGAGAAAAAGCAATAGTTACAATTCCAAGCGACCAAAAATCAAAAGCAATTGGAAAAAGTGGCATAAATATCCGTTTAGCATCTATGCTCACTGGTTTTGAGATAGAGCTTGTTGAAGTTGGTGGAACAACAACAAGCGATGGCGATAAAACTACAACAACTACAGAGAGTAATGCAGATGCACTTAAAGCACTGTTTGGAGATGATGATAAATAGTTATTAACTCTGCCCTCTTTTGAAATGAGGGTTGAGTTTTAAAAGCAATAAATCTGCTAAAATATTTCCAAGCAGTGTTAAAAATGCTGATATAATAAGTATCCCCATGATAACTGGATAATCACGACTCATCGCACTTTGAAAAAAGAGAAGACCCATTCCATTTATCGAAAAGATAGACTCTAAAATCACAGAGCCTCCGATGAGTCCTGGAAGTGAAAGACCAAGCATTGTAACAATGGGAGGAGATAAATTTGGTAAGACATATTTTGTCAAAATCACTCTCTCACTCAGCCCTCTTGCTTTGGCAAAAAAGATATAATCACTTTTAAGTATATCAATAGTTAAACTCCGTACATACATCATAAGAGACCCAACTCCTCCAAAAACAATAACAAATATTGGAAGTATCAAGTGCCAAGCTTGATCAAAAAACTTCCATATACCCTCTTTTGGCTCTATTGACTCTACTCCAGCAATCGGAAACCAACCAAGACCAACGGAGAAAAATATGATGAGTAAAAGTGCTAAATAAAATGAAGGTATAGCATAAGATATAAGTGAAAATTGTTTTAATATATTGTCAAGGTATGAGTCTTGCTTTAGAGCTGACTTAATTCCAAGATAGAGTGATATAGCAAAAACCAAAACCATACTAGTTAAATTGATAATAAGAGTAATTGGAAGGCGAGAGAGTATCTCATCTCTTACCTCTTTCCCACTAGCAAATGATATTCCAAAATCAAGATGCAAAAGTGCAGCAATCCAAGCAAAAAACTGTACATATAAAGGTCTATCAAGCCCATAAATCTCTTTTAGATGCTCAACCGACTCTTTTGTAATATTTGGATTTAATTCACCACTAGCAAAAAATGAGTTTGGAGCCGAGTGGATAGCTAAAAATGAAATTACCGAAATGATAAAGAGCATAAGAGCTACATAAAGTAACTTAGATAGAAAGAGTTTCACCTACTTTCTATTATCCCAACTTAAAACTGTTCTACCCTCTTCGTTCTTCTCAACTGCTCCCATTCCCATGATATTATATCCTGCATCTACATAGTGAACTTCACCAGTCACACCAGAAGATAAATCACTTAAAAGATACATCCCACTATTTCCAACCTCTGTTGTTGTAACATTTTTCTTTAAAGGAGCATTAGTTTCATTCCAATTTAAAATATTTTTAAAATCTCCGATACCACTAGCTGCCAAAGTCTTAATAGGTCCTGCACTTATTGCATTTACTCTAATCCCTCTTTTTCCAAGATCAACTGCAAGATATCGGACACTCGCCTCAAGAGCAGCTTTTGCAACTCCCATAACATTGTAATGAGGAATATACTTAGGCCCTCCAAGATAGCTAAGGGTTAAAATTGAACCACCATCATTCATAACAGGCAAACAAGCTCTCGTCAAAGAGACAAGTGAATAAACTGAAGTATCCATAGCAAGTGTAAAGTCTTCAGCTAATGTATCTATAAAACCACCCTCTAAGGCACGGCGAGGTGCAAATGCAACGGAATGAACTACAAAGTCAATCTTTCCAAAATCTTTCTCTAAAGATATTCTCAAATCTTCCAACTGCTCTGGTTTTGTAACATCAAGTTCATAAACAGCAGAACTACCAAGCTCCTCTGCTATAGGTATAACTCTCTTTTTAAGAGCGTCATTGAGGTAGGTAAATGCTAGCTCTGCCCCTTGATCGGCACAAGATTTAGCTATTCCATATGCGATAGATTTATTGTTAGCAATCCCAACAATTAAACCTTTTTTACCTTTTAAAATCATAAATTATCTCCATTTATTAAATTGTATTTACTCTATTTTATCAAATATATTCTATATATTATCTGCTATTTCTATCATCTGACAAAATGCATCCACATCCCAACTAGCAGTTCCAACTAAAATACCATCACAGTTTTTTATCTCTAAAATCTCTTTTGTATTGGCTACTTTTACACTTCCACCATAAAGAATAGGTGATTTTATCTTATTCTTTAGAAGAGCTAATGTCTCTTCTATTTGTTCATTACTTGCAGTAAGTCCTGTACCAATTGCCCAAACAGGTTCATAAGCTATTATAAGATTTTCATACTCTAAATCTATGCCCTCTAGTTGAGAAAAGTTATAAGCCATAACAGCTTCTATTCCCTGTTCTCTTACCTCTTTTGGCTCTCCGATACAATAGACTATCTGAAAACCTTTTGATTTGAAAAAAGTGTACTTCTCTCTTACCTCATCTTGACTCTCACCCAAAACATGTCGTCTTTCACTGTGTCCAATAAGAGTTGTATCTATCTTAAACTCTTCAATTTGCTCTAATCCAATTTCACCTGTAAATGAACCTTTCTCAACTGGGTAAGCATTTTGTACTCCAATAGAGATATTCTCTGTTAAATTAAATTTATCCAATGCTGTACTTGGAGGAAAAACTAAAACACTATCATCATTTTTTAAACTTGAAACATATTTGTCTAATGTTTCAATATACTCTTTTGTACTTTTTCTTGTATGGTTTGTTTTAAAATTTGCTGCGATTATCATGATTTCTCTTTCAATACTGCTTCAACACCAGGTAAAAGTTTGCCTTCTAAAAGTTCTAAACTTGCACCTCCTCCAGTTGAGATAAAAGTCATCTCATCAACATCTCCAGCCCTTTGACATACATCAGCAGTATCACCCCCTCCTACAATTGTAGTAGCGTGAGACTCTGCAATATAATGACTCATCATAAAGCTTCCTTTTGAGAATTTATCAAGTTCATAGACACCCATAGGTCCATTCCAAAGAATTGTCTGTGCATCATTTAATGCTTCACGAAAAAGTCTATTTGTAGCAGGTCCCACATCAAGCCCCATCCAATCTTGTGGAATCTCTTGAATAGGTAAAAATTTTACAGGAGAATCTTCACTTATTTCAGGAGAGACAACCAAATCAACAGGAAGATAAAACTTTACTCCGAGTGCTTGTGCTCTGTAAATTATTCTCTTTGCATCCTCTAAAAGATGATCTTCAACAAGTGATTTACCAATCTCATATCCTTGTGCCTTTAAAAATGTAAAAGCCATTCCTCCGCCAATAATTAATTTATCTACTTTTTCCACTAAATTTACAAGTGCTTGTAGCTTACCTGAAACTTTACTCCCTCCAACTACCGCTACAAATGGGTGAGATGGATTCATAACAGATCTATGAAAAAAGTTTACCTCTTTTTGCATCAAAAAACCAGCAGCTTTATGTGCTTTATCAAAGTGTTCAGGCAAAGCAAAGATAGAAGCATGTTTTCTGTGGCTCGCACCAAAAGCATCATTTATATAAATATCTGCCATAGATGCAAGACGCCCAGCGAATTCACTATCATTTGCTAATTCACCAGGATTATATCTAAGGTTTTCAAGCAACAAAATTTCACCAGCTTTTAAGTTTTTTGCTTTTTCTATTGTGTCATCTTTGACAACATTATCAGCCATTATAACCTCTTGTTTTAACAAAGAAGTAAGTCTTTTTTGAATCGGTTTTAGCGAATCTTTTTCATCATCCCATTCCCCTGGTGTTGGACGACCAAAATGACTTGCTAAAATAATTTTGCAATTTCTATCAATACAATATCTTATCGTTGGAAGAGATGAACGAATTCTTCTATCATCACTTATATTTCCAAACTCATCTTTTGGAACATTGAAGTCGCATCTTATAAATACTCTTTTACCTTCGATATCCAAATCTTTTATAGATAATAGTTCCATCCTACTAAGCCTCTCTACAGATATGTTTTGCCATATCAATAAGTCTGTGCGAATAAGCCCATTCATTGTCATACCACGCCATAACTTTTATAAAATTTTTATCAATTACCTGAGTCAAATCTCCAGCAACAATCGCAGAAATATCTGATCCAATAAAATCTGAAGAGACTCTTTTATCCCAATCTACTTCAATTATACCTTTTAATGCACCATTTTGTGCTACTTCAAAGATTGCATTTACTTCCTCTTTTGTAGTATCTTTTTTAACAATAACATTTAAATCAACCATAGAAACATTTGGAGTAGGAACACGGATAGCTTGACCATTTAATTTTCCTTGAAGATGAGGCATAACAAGTCCAATTGCTTTTGCAGCACCAGTTGATGTTGGTATCATATTAACTGCAGCTGCTCTTGCACGACGGGGATCTTTTGAGTGTTTCACATCAAGAATATTTTGATCATTTGTGTATGAGTGACAAGTTGTTACAAGTGCCTTTTCGATTCCAAATGCGTCATCTATAACTTTTACTATTGGAGCTAAACAGTTGGTTGTGCAACTTGCATTTGAGACAATTGTTTGCCCACTATAACTATTTTCATTTACACCAATAACAAATGTAGCAGTATCGTTATCTTTTGCAGGTGCTGAAAATAGAACCTTTTTAATACCTTTATCGATGTAGGCTTGTGACTTCTCTTGTGTATAAAATGCACCTGTACATTCTAAAAGCACCTCTGCTCCATATTTTGCAAAGTCAAGATTTTTTGGGTCTCTGTCATTTAAAAATTTCACTTTGGATTTACCAATTTGAATATAATTATCTTCAAGTAACTCAACACTTCCTTTAAATGTTCCGTGAACACTATCATATTTTAAAAGATATTTAGTCATTTCTGGATTTGTTGTATCATTTACAACTACAAGTTCCATATCATCTCTCTCTTCTAAAATCCTAGCGACACACCTTCCAATCCGACCAAACCCTGTAATAGCAACCTTTATAGCCACTTTTTCTCCTTTATTTTCTTTACTGTATAATATTTTGATTAGTATATCAACTTAATTATTAATAATTTTAATTAAATAAGGTTTAAATGAAAATTGCAGTTTTTGGAGGTAGTTTTGATCCTCCACACATTGGACATGAAGAAATCATTGAAGAAGCACTCAAAAAGCTCGATATCGAGACACTTTTTATAATACCAACTTTTTTAAATCCTTTTAAGGAAACTTCTTTTGCACCTTCTTTAAAACGATACGAATGGTTAAAAAAATTGACACAAAGCTATCCAAAAACTAAAGTACTTAAGTATGAGATTGAACAAAATCGCCAAGTTTCTACAATAGAGACTATTAAGCATCTTATAAAAACTTATGATTATGATATAGATAAAATATATTTAATTATTGGGGCAGATAATTTATCCACTCTAACTAAATGGAAAAATTATAAAGAGCTTGAAAAGTTAGTACAATTTGTCATAGCAACAAGAGATGATATTAAAATCCCTAAACACTTGCAAAAGTTGAACATTCATGCTAATATCAGCTCAACAAAATTAAGAGAGCAGATTAAAAAAGAGTATCTGCCAAAATCTATAGCTGATGAAGTCATGGAGTATTATATTAAGGAAGAAAATGGATAAAAGAATTGAAAAAATCATAAATGTTTTAGATGATAAAAAAGCTGAAAATATACAGTTATTTAACATGAGAAGTAAAGATTATTTTGTAGATGATGTGATTATAGCAACAACACTTGGACAAAAGCATGGAGTTGCACTTTTGGACTATCTAAAAATTGAGTTAAAAACTAACGGAGAAAACCACTTTAATACAGAGCCTAGTGATGAGTGGACTGTTATCGATCTTGGTGATGTTTTGATACACCTTATGACATCCCAGCATAGAGCAAAATACAACATTGAAGAGTTCTTAAGTAATAGAGAAGAGAAAATTAGTAACCAATCTTAAGTTTTGTAGCTAAAATAGTCTAATTTACTTGACAAAATAATCCTTTTATTATAAACTAAAGTTAATTTACAACAAAAGGATTATTTTATGTTAGCAAGCAGAAAGTATGCCGATCCAGAATTTAAAAACCCATTTGAAGCAGATGTTCAACCAGAAACGGAAAAAATTTCCAGACCTGAACCAATAGACAAGGAGATATATCTAGATAATAAAAGATATATCATGAGCAAAACTGATCCAAAAGGAGTCATAGAGTACGGAAATGAATATTTCGTAGAAATTAGTGGCTATAAAGAGTGTGAGATAGTAGGAAAACCACATAATCTCATAAGACATCCTGATATGCCTAAAATAATATTTAAACTAATGTGGAGTCGTCTTGAAGATCGAAAGAATATCTATGCACTTGTTAAAAATCTTGCAAAAAGTGGTAGATACTACTGGGTATTAACCGATTTTGATGTCAAAGTAGATAAAGCAACAAATGAAACTGTCGGATATTTCGCATATAGACGAGCAGCACCAAGAGGAGCTATTAAGCAAATAGAAAAACTTTATGCCAAGCTTGTTGAAATCGAAAAAGAGCGTGGAATGAGCGGGTCTGAAAAGTATCTATTGGGCTTTTTAGAAGAGAGAGGTCAAACATACGACCAATATATCGATGAAATTACAAAAAATAGTGGATTTGTAAAACTTTGGTTCAAAGCAATGAAAAAGTTCTTCTCCTCAAAAGACCATAGTCGAAGAGATCAATCATCACTTGTATAAAATTAAACTTGACCTTTCATAAATAAAGTAAGTATCTTAGTACTTAGGTCAATTCTCTGCAAATAACTAGCTTTATTTGCTCTCTCTAAGATGGTATGGTCACCATCTCCAAATGGTCCAAGTCCATCTAGTGTTACAACACCTTGACTTGCCATATGGTTTGCATCGCTGACTCCACCTCGCTGTTGTGTATCTATAGAAATTCCTATTTGCTCTTCTATCTTTTTTAAAAACTCTAACTGCTTTTTATTTGGTTGCATCACATCTCTTTGAATTCCACCACTTAGTGTTGATTTTGTACCTGAAACTATGCTATTTTTAACAATTTGCTCAAAACCTTCTAATACACGATTGCATTCTCTATGTGAGACATATCTTAACTCAACTGAAAGTTTAGCATGTGGAGAAATAGTATTTGCTCCAATCCCTCCCTCTATCTTTCCAACATTTACTGTTGTTTGTTTATCTAGGTCTGTCAACTTTGTAAGTTCTATAAGCTTATATGCCGCCTCTAAATTTGCATTTATTCCATTTTGATACTCATTACCTGCGTGTGAAGCTTTACCTTCAATATCAATAAAAAAAGTTCCTACACCTTTTCTTCCAGTGACAACTTCACCATTTACTCCTGCTGCTTCGTAAACTAAACAGTAATCATAATCTTTTGCCAAAGATAGTGTCAATGATTTTGAATCATCACTACCCGTCTCTTCATCACTTACAAGCAACATATCAATATTTTTAATTTCACCAAACTCTTTATGGATATTTCTTAAAGCTTCAAGGGCAACTATGTTTCCTCCTTTCATATCACAAACTCCAGGTCCATATATCCACTCTTCATCTTCACTAAAATCTTCAAAACTCTTAGGTGGGAAGACTGTATCAAGATGTCCTAAAAGTAATATTTTTTTTCCATCATCCCTAGATGAACGAAATAATATATGATTTCCAATCTCTTCTCTTTTATGTACTATGGTCACAAATCCTAATAATTCCATCCAACTTATGAAGATTTTTCCATTTTCATCAATACCAACTTTATTTTTTGTATAAGAATTCAACTCCACAAGCCTTTTAAGCTCTGAAAAATCATAATTTTTAACCATTTTCGCAACCCTTTTAAATTTAATATATTGTATACTAATAAAATAAAATTATCGAACTAGATAAAAAGGATGGCTTATGTCTAAGTATACAATTGGGATGTGGATGTATCAAAACAGCGGAGGAGAACAAATCCAAAAGCAAATGATTGATAAGTTAAAAGAGCGAGAAATAGAAACTATAGCTAATCTAAATCTTCGCTTTGCTGTCGCAAAAAATGGCTCTATCATATGCAACAATACAAAAATGGAAGAACTTGACCTGTTTTTTTCTTACAATGCAGGTGAACAAGCTCAATATCAAGTTTACCTTTATGAAACACTAGATCGATATATTCCAATCATTAATAACTATAGATCTTTTGCCCTCACAGAAGATAAGTTTAAAACTTCACAATTATTAAAACACCATAATATTTTAACTCCAGAATTTAAACTTTGTCATAGAAATGATATAGATGAACTTAAAAATGCTTTAAACGAACTTGGAGGCAAAGCTATCTATAAACCTGTTGATGGCTGGGGTGGCATGGGACTTGTAAAGATTGAAAATGAAGCAACACTAGATATGCTTATTCCATTTTTGAATCAAATCGATACTCGTTGTTTATATTTTGAAAAATTTATCCATTATGATAATACTGATTTTCGTATCGACATTGTTGATGGAGAATTTATCTCATGTTATGGTCGAAAGGCTCCAAAAGATGACTGGAAAACCAATATATCTAGTGGTGGCACTATCATGTTAAGAGAGCCCGACGATAGAGTAATTGAGATTGCTAAAAAAGCGGCCGAGATTACAGGATTAGAGATTGCCGGAGTAGATCTTATATATGACCAAGAGAGAGAAGATTATGTAGTTTTAGAAGTAAATGGCATCCCTGCTTTTGCAACGCCAAAGCAAGAAAAGATGGGTCTCAATTTTAATGCTAAAAAAATTCAAATAATTGTCGATTTAATAGAAAGAAAATTAAAAGGGGAGTAAAGTGGGTAAAAAGAGCAAAAAAAAATTACCAAAAATAGGATTATTATATCTTGACTATGTATTGAGATTTTTTGATAAATCAAATTTCAAAGGGTGGCCAGATAAAATTGAAACAGTAACTTATCATTGGAAAAATGATAAAGAGAGATTTATAAAAGAGGTTAAGCGAAAAAAGATTGATATTTTAATTGGGAATATCCCTGCAACTGCTTATGAGACATTTAGAGAAATTGCAAGAGAACTTCCAAAAGTACAGTTTGTCCCTTCACTAGATACACAATTTTCAAATAAATCAAAAGAGAATGTAACTCGTTTTTGTTGGAAATATGATATACCTGTTCCAAAAACATCAATTTTTTATAATAGAAAAAAGGGATTTGATTTTATCAAAAAGACAAAGTATCCAAAAATCATCAAAAAAAGTTATGGGCCTTCAAATTATGGCGGATATTTTGTCCACAAAGTTGATTCTGCTAGTGAAGCAAAAAATCTTATAGAGACAAAAAAATATCATCCGATATATATACAAGATTTCGTTCCAATGGCTGCAGATGTAAGAGTTATGCTTATAGGACATAAACCAGTCTGTGCATTTTGGAGAAGACCACCTGAGGGCGAATGGCTTACGAATACAAGTCAAGGTGGGAGCATGGATTATACAAATGTTCCAGTTGAGCTTCTTGAACTTGCTGTTAAAGTTAGTAAAGCAGCAAACGCAGAGTATTGGGCTTGTGATATCGCTGTGGGGGTAGATGGAAAGTATAGAATTTTAGAGTGTGCTACTGCATTCGCTGCTTTTCCATATATCAGAGATTGGATTGGTCAATACTTGATGTGGAAATTTAGTAACGGTAGATTTAGAAAGCCAAATATTCCTCTTTTTAACTGGGAAGAGCTTAGTAAAATAGACAGTTCACTTTTAAGAACTATGAGATACATAACATTTGGCAAATATTCACCAAGTTTTGATGGTGAATACTTTATGAATAAAGCAGTTGCAACAGATGAAGAAAAATCGATATTTGAACTAGATGCAAGATTTGAGATGTTGGCAACAGAAGATAGAAAAGAGGAAGAGTGGCCAAGTGAAAAATGGAACTATCAAGATAAATACAGGCTAAAAAGTATAAAAAGCATGAAAGTCCAAAATGAGAAAGATTTAAAAGATAGCGATGAATCAGCACTCAATATAAAAGATATCTCTTATGAAGATTTATTTGGATTTTTATCTTCTATAACTAAAGGTTTTGGCAAGAAAAAAGCACAAAATGCTCTTGAAGTTTGCGGTAGAGAAAAAATTATTGATATGTTTGAAAATGACCCTAAAAGCCTGTTGGACATCAAAGGAATCAATAAAAAGAATCTCAAAGAGTTTATAAATGGCTGGAGTACTTTTAAGCAAGTTTTAAAGGGAGAAGCACCAAGTAATTAATGATATAATGCCATTAAACCCAAGGAAGATAGTTAATGAAAAGTTATAAATTTATATCATGGAATGTAAATGGCATTAGAGCAGTAGATAAAAAAGAAGCCCTAAAGTGGATCGATAAAGCAGACATCGATATACTTTCGCTTCAAGAGATAAAAGCTCAAAAAGAGCAAATACCTACTACAATTTTTGATAGGAACTATGCAAACTCTCACATAAACTCCTCATCCAAAAAAGGTCAATCAGGCGTAGCCCTTTTTACAGATATAAAACCTATCCACCAAGATATAACAAACCATGTAGATATATTAGATGAGGGCAGGATTAATGAATTTCACTTTGAAAATATTGCATTCTTCAATGTATATTTTCCAAATGGTCAAAGAAATGAAGAGAGATTAGAATATAAAATGGCATTTTATGATCGTTTTTTAAACCATTTGCAAAAGCTAAGAGCTGAGGGTAAATCTATCATCGTTTGTGGTGATGTAAATACTGCTCACACCACCATAGATCTCGCACGACCAAAAGCGAACGAAAACACTTCTGGATTTTTAAAATGTGAACGAGATTGGATGGATAAATTTGTTGCTTGTGGTTATGTTGATACTTTTCGCCATATTCATAAAAACAAACCAGACAGTTATAGCTGGTGGTCATATCGTTCAAATGCAAGAACAAACAATGTTGGATGGAGAATTGATTACTTTTTTGTCTCAGAAGATTTAAAGAACAATATCAAAGATGCTTACATCTTAGATAAAATTATGGGGAGTGACCACTGTCCTGTTGGGCTAGAAATAGAGATTTAATTATCCTTGTAACAATGCAAAAATAAAAATTGACTGAGTTACAAAACAACCAATAATCCATACCCAACTTGACGCCATCATTTGTGAAAAAAACATTATTTACTCCCTTTTAAATTGTATTTATTACTACACTTTTTGTAGCTTTATTTCCGTTTAAATCTACAACAGTAAGCATCAGTGTATGTTTACCCTCTTTAAAGGTAGTCGTAAAATTTGCCTTAGTTGCAATAAGTTTTTCTCCATCTCGCCACTCATATTTAAGTATATCATCCCTACAAACTACACGAGACTCTAATTTCACCTTTTCATTAGCATTAACATTTTGATTTTCTATAGTTTTTATGATTAAAGGCATCTTATTTTTATCTATATCTACTAAAACACATACTCTATCAATAGCAGTTAGATTTTGAGAGTCTGTAACTTTGAGCGTTATCTCATATAAACCCTTTTTATCATATTTATGCACAAATGACCTACTATTGCTTATAGTATATGAATTTAAATCTATCCATTGGTATAAAAGACTATGGTTATTCCCATCAGGGTCATAGCTATTTTTTGCATCAAATTTTATCAATTGGCTTGTAGCACTTTTAAATATCTTTGTATTACTATTTGCATACGCAATTGCAAAAGGAGCTAAATTAGTCTCTTTATTTGTAAAAATATCACTTGATTGAATAAGAGAAGAAGAATCTTTCACATTTCCACCACCACACCCTGCAAGAAAAAGAGTTATAGATAATAGAGACAATCCCTGTACAAATACTTTTTTCATAATAACCCCTTTGCTTTGATTTTATAATCATAACAACATGTTATGTCAAAGTTGTGTCAAGAATTTTAGAATTTATATTGCAATGCAAGTCCAAGAGAGTTAGCAGTTTGTACTGGTACAACACTTAATTTTTCACTTGCTTTGTCTCTTTGGCGTTTTGAAACAATTTTTCCAAATGTATACCCAATAGCAAGACCAAGAGGATAGTCACTTGCCCAATGTACACCATTGTTCATCATTTGAAAGCCCAATAAACACAAAAGTGTATATCCTATAGGTTTGATATAAGGATTATCTGGATAGTTTTCAGATAATACAGTTATAGTCATCATAGATGCAGCAGCATGACCTGAAGGGAAGGCAGCATATTTTGGTACATTTACGTGGTATGTTTTTGGATTTGGAAACCACCTCCATTTTCCTGTTTTGGTTGACGACCAAGTTGGTGTTTCTCTTCCTGTTATATGTTTTAAAACTTGTGTCACAATTGTTACCCCTATTAAACCTTCTGCCAACTGACTGCTGACATTTAATGATTTATCATTATCAGTACTCAAGCCATAGGCAAAGAACCCTGCCATAATCGATACATGAGTAATACCATCACCAAGAAAGTACAAAGTTGAGCCATTATCTGTTGGAAGATAGA
>Ga0256834_1000751_pt1 | contig 22804 bp, 23 predicted proteins | sample 4281140metaG_FD_190536 | JGI IMG/M metagenome (GOLD analysis project Ga0256834, IMG submission 190536) | Hydrothermal vent microbial communities from East Pacific Rise, Pacific Ocean - 4281-140 | ecosystem: Environmental > Aquatic > Marine > Hydrothermal vents | place: Pacific Ocean: East...
TTTACACCATTTTTAACTTTAGATTGAGCTATTTCACATTCATGATGAGGAAATTTCAAATCCATTCCTCCTCCATGAATATCAAACTCACTTCCTAAATATTTAGTACTCATTGCGCTACATTCTAAATGCCAACCAGGAAAACCATCACTCCAAGGAGAAGGCCAACGCATAATATGTCGTTCATCTGCTTTTTTCCAAAGTGCAAAATCTTGCGGATTTTTCTTTTCAGATTGTCCATCTAAGGCACGTGTATTTTCTATAGAATCTTCAATTTTTCTCCCTGAAAGTATTCCGTAGTTTTCCGTTTCATTGTATTTTAAAACGTCAAAATATACCGAGCCATTAACTTCATAAGCCATTCCTTTGGCTAAAATATCTTTAATTATTTCAATTTGTTCAACAATATGCCCTGTAGCAGTTGGTTCAATACTTGGAGGTAAATTATTAATGTTTTGTAACGTATTGTGAAAATCTATTGTATAACGTTGCACAACTTCCATAGGCTCTAATTTTTCCAATCGAGCTTTGGTAGAAATTTTATCTTCTGCATCATCATCTGTTAAATGTCCTGCATCAGTTATATTACGTACATAACGTACTTTATAACCCAAGTGTTTTAAGTAACGAAAAATCATATCAAACGACATAAAGGTTCTAACATTTCCTAGATGTACATTACTATAAACTGTAGGGCCACAAACATACATACCAACATTTCCTTCAACAATTGGTTTAAAAACTTCTTTAGATTTACTTAAAGAATTGTATATTTTGAGTTGGTTTGTTTTGTATAATTCCATTAATTGCTACTTATTTTTGAGGATGTAAAGATAAAAACAAATCCCTAATGGAAAAATTTATACTGCAATGGATTTAGGAGGTTGAAAATATACACGATTATCCTTAATCCATTTATAAGCCATAATAAATTTATATAACACGTTGTATTTTATATCAAAATAAATATTTTAAATTTACAACAATTATTGAGCTTGAAATATGACCAAAAAAAAATCATTAAAATCTGCTTTACATGAGGTTGAAGGAATTCAACAACCTGCAACAACTAATGATAGTTCAATAAAAAAAGTAAAACTAGAACGAAGAAAACAACCTTCTGAAAAAGAGTTTGTTAAAAAAATTATTGAAGGAGACATTTCATATCTAAGTCGTGCAATTACTTTAATTGAAAGTACCAATCCAAATCATCAAAAAAAAGCAAATACTATTTTAGAACAATGCTTACCTTTTGCAAATAAATCTATTAGAATTGGTATTACAGGTGTTCCTGGTGTAGGAAAAAGCACTTTTATTGAAGCTTTCGGAAAGTACTTCACCAATAAAGGTCAAAAAGTAGCCGTGTTAGCCATAGACCCAAGTAGTTCTATTAATAAAGGAAGTATTTTAGGCGACAAAACCCGAATGGAAGAATTGGTAAAAGACCAAAATGCATATATACGTCCTTCTCCAAGTGGTTCTTCTTTAGGAGGTGTAGCACAAAAAACACGTGAAACCATTATTTTGTGTGAAGCTGCCGGTTTTAATGTCATTTTTATTGAAACTGTGGGTGTTGGACAAAGTGAAATAGCGGTACATTCCATGGTTGATTTCTTTTTATTGTTAAAATTGGCTGGTGCTGGTGATGAATTACAAGGAATTAAACGTGGTATTATTGAAATGGCTGATGCAATTGTAATTAACAAAGCCGATAATGATAACGTAAAACGTGCTGAACTTGCAAAAAATGAATTTACACGCGCATTGCATTTATATCCCCCAAAAGATAGTAACTGGCAACCACAAGTAACAACTTGTAGTGCCTTTTACAATAAAGGAATTGATACTGTTTATAAAATAATTAATACTTATTTTAGTTTAACAAAGTCTAACGGCTATTTTGAAAAACAACGAAATAATCAAAACAACTATTGGTTTCTAGAAACTATTAATTATCAGCTAATTACTAATTTTTATAATAAGAAAGAGGTAAAGGAAAGTTTAAAAAAATATAAAGAGGATATAAAAAACCTTAAAACAACACCTTTTAAAGCTGCTCAAGAAATCCTAAAACTTTCAAAAAAATAATGAATTACGAATTTACTATTATAGTTCCAGTGTACAACGAAGAAGATAATTTACAACGAGTTGAAGAAGAACTAACCAACTATATAAAAATTGCTACTAAAAAAACAAAAATTCTTTTTGTAAATGATGGTAGTAAAGACAAAAGCCAACAATTAATTGAAGAAATTTGCACTAACAATCCTGATTTTACTTTTATTCAGTTCAAGCAAAACTGTGGATTAAGTGCTGCGATAACTGCTGGATTTAATAACACAGATACAGCATTGGTTGGTTATATAGATTCTGATTTACAAACCGCTCCTGAAGATTTTAACTTGTTACTTGCTCAAATTGAAGAATATGATTTAGTTACAGGAGTAAGAGCAAACAGAAAAGATACTTTTGTGAAAAATATGTCCTCAACTATCGCTAATGGAGTTAGGCGGGCTTTTACACATGATGGAATGGATGATACTGGCTGCCCTTTAAAAGTAATTAAAACTGAGTATGCAAAAAAAATACCTATGTTTAAAGGATTACATCGTTTTTTACCAGCTATGATTTTATTACAAAATGGAAAAATTAAACAAATACCTGTACAACATTTCCCTAGAATTGCTGGTGAAGCAAAATACGGTTTATGGAATAGGCTTATAGGCCCACTCATTGATTGTTTTGCCTATTTATGGATGAAGAAAAAATATATCAATTACGAAATTGCTAAAAAGAATTAATGAGTAGTTGGATTATTTATAGCATAGGCTTTTTAGCACAACTTTTATTTTCAGGAAGGTTAATTTTACAATGGATCTTATCAGAAAAAAATAAAAAAGTATTAACGCCTTCTATCTTTTGGAAATTAAGCTTATTTGCTTCTTTCTTACTATTTGTTTATGGTTATTTACGTGATGATTTTGCCATTATGTTAGGACAAACTCTTACCTATTTTATATACATTAGAAACTTACAGTTGCAGGGAGAATGGCAAAAAGCTCCCAAGCTTTTACGATGGTTTTTATGGATTTTCCCTTTATTAATAGTTATTTATTCTTTTAATAATAATATCTACGATTTAAATAAACTGCTAAAAAATGAAGCTATTCCTTTCTGGTTACTAATTTGGGGAAGCGTCGCGCAAATTATTTTCACGCTTCGATTTGTATATCAATGGTTATATTCTGAAAAAAATAAAGAATCGTCTTTGCCTTTTGGGTTCTGGTTATTAAGCTTAATTGGTTCAATTATGATCTTAATTTATGCTATCTTTAGAGAAGACCCTGTTCTTTTAGTTGGACATTTAATGGGGTCTATTATTTATATACGGAACATTTTCATTTTAAGGAAACAATAATAATTAAGTGATTATTGTACTTTCCTAATTATCCATACATTTGTAAAAGTTGAAAAAATAAACACATTTTAAAAAACCAAGAATGATTAAACAATTTGAGCTTTGTATTGTTATACCATGTTATAACGAAGAAAAAAGGTTAGACAAAAAGCGGATGCTTAATTTTCTTGGAATACAAAAAAATGTATTATTGTGCTTTGTGAATGATGGCTCAAGTGACAATACTTTAGAAGTACTAAATACTATAAAAATTGCTTACCCTAACAATGTTGTAGCCATTTCTACACCAAAAAATGTAGGGAAGGCTGAAGCTGTAAGAACAGGAATAACATACTGTAATAAAAACCTGAAATTTACTAAAATTGCTTATTTAGATGCTGATTTAGCTACCACTTTAGAGGAATGTTACGAAATTAGTAAATTAGTTATTGATGAAGTGATATTTGCATTTGGATCTAGAATAAAAAAAATTGATACAAATATACAGCGGAAAACATCTCGTTTTTTAATAGGAAGAGTTATTGCAACTTTTATTTCAAAACAATTAAAATTAGGAGTTTACGATACACAATGTGGCTGTAAAATATTTGACAGTAAACTTTCTAAAAGTATTTTCAATGAAAAATTTATTTCGAAATGGCTATTTGATGTGGAGCTTTTTCATAGAATTATTAAAATTTATGGTCAAGAAAAAATGAATAAAATATGTAGAGAAGTACCCTTAAAATCTTGGATAGATTACGATGATTCTAAAGTTAAAATGACATATTTTTTTAAACTTTGGATAGATTTATACCACATACGTAATCATTACAAATAAGGTAAAAGCTAAAATACGAATGAAATTGTTTCAAAAAAAAATATCACCCTATTTTATTATAGTTATTGGGCTTATTCTATTTAGAGCTTTCTTAAATTATGCTATTCCTTTAATGGATAAAACAGAAGCTCGTTACGCCAATATTGCCCGAATTATGGCAGAAACAAACAATTGGATTACGCCACAAATAGATTATGGAGTTCCTTTTTGGGCTAAACCTCCACTATCTACTTGGTTGTCTGCAATGAGCTTTGAACTATTTGGTATAAACGAGTTTGCGGCTAGATTACCTTACCTACTTTTGAGTATTTTAATAGTGCTTCTTGTAGGTAAATACGCCACCCGAAAAGGATTAGATTTCTTTATTCCAGGAGTAATACTTTTAACAATCCCTGAGTTCTTGATTCATGCAGGTGTTGTTTCAACTGATACTGCCTTAGCTTTTTGTGTTACTTTAGTTATGATTTCTTTTTGGGAAGGAATCAACAATAACAAACAAAAAATTTGGAAATATTTATTTTTTGTAGGTATAGGTTTAGGTTTGCTTGCAAAAGGCCCTATTATTATTATTTTAACAGGGCCTCCTATTTTTATTTGGCTTATTGTTTTTAAAGAATTTAAAAACGTATGGAAATTCTTCCCTTGGATTTTGGGGATACTAATAACTGCAATTGTTGCAATTCCTTGGTATTATTTGGCTGAACAAAAAACACCCGGTTTTATAGATTATTTTATTGTTGGAGAACACTTTAAACGTTTTTTAGACTCAAGTTGGAAAGGTGATAAATATGGATTTCCTAAATCTCAACCACTTGGAATGATTTGGATATTTTTAGTATTATTTGCACTTCCTTGGATTCAATTATTGGCTATTAAACTTTGGAAAAATAAAGCTGGTTTATTTAAAAATAAATGGGTTACATTTTTACTATTTTGGCTTTTATGGACTCCACTGTTTTTTACAGTTTCGAAAAGTTTAATTCACCCTTATATTTTACCTGTAATGGTACCTATTGCCTTGCTAATAACACATTGGTGGGGAACTATTTTACACAGAAAAAAAATTATTATTGGTAGTTTAATTTTCCCATTCCTTGCTTTATTTTTCTATATTGGATTAACAATTAGCAATAAAAAAGAATTCTATATAAATACTGATAAATATTTAATTGAAAATACAGCCAGTAACAAACTACCTATTTATCATTGGCAAAAGAAAAGTTATTCTGGGCAGTTTTATACTAACGGAAAAATGAAGACTATTGAGAATAATACAAAATTGAAAGAAGTTCTTAATACAGATAATTCTTTTTTAATAATTATTCCAACTAAAAAAGTTAAAAATATTGGCAATCAAGAAATGAGTTTGTTAAAAAAAATAGACTCTAACTACAAAAAAGGTATTTATATCTTTAAAAATAAATAACTGAAATTTTAATTATAGTTCATTTATAAATGATAAAAACCATTGAAAAATATCCAATAGCATCTTTATCGATTGTTGTTTTGTTAATGCTATTAGTGCATTTAGACGTTCCAAATGTAACCATTATGGAAGCTCGTAATTTTATCACTGCACGAGAAATGGCACATGATAATCACTGGATTTTAACCACAATGAATGGTGAAGCTCGTTACCAAAAACCTCCGTTACCAACTTGGCTAACAGCGATTTCAGGGTTGATTTTTGGAATGAACAACCTTTTTGCGTTACGGTTACCTGCAGTATTTATGGTTTTATTTTCAGGTATTTTTATGTATCTTTTATCCTTAAAACTAACTCTTCCAAAAAAGCAAAGTCTTCAAAACGGTTTTATTTTAGTTACTTCATTTTATATTATTGCCATTATAAATGAAGCCCCTTGGGATATTTTTACACATGGGTTTATGTTGGCTGGTGTATATTATATATTTCAATTTTTTGAAAATGAAAAAAATTATTGGAATAAGGCTTTCTTGGCTGCTATTTTTATTGGTTTATCATTTATGAGCAAAGGACCTGTTTCATTTTATGCCATTTTTTTACCTTTTTTAATCTCATATGGTATAACCTATAAATTTAAAAGATTATCTACTAAAATTCTTCCATTAATTAGCTTTGTAATTTTATTTCTAATTATTGGCGGTTGGTGGTTTGCATATGTTCGTCTAGCTGATCCTAAAGCATTTTTAGAAATTACCACTAGAGAAACAGCAAATTGGAGTAATTACAATGTAAAACCTTTTTATTATTACTGGAGCTTTTTTATTCAATCTGGTTTATGGGCAATTCCAGCTTTTATAAGTTTATTATATCCTTATTTAATTAAGCGAGCAGAAAACAAAAGGGTTTATAAATTCACATTTTGGTGGACCATTATTGCAGTAATTTTACTTTCATTAATTCCAGAAAAAAAACCTCGTTATTTAGTTCCTGTATTAATTCCATTAGCTTTAAACACAGGCTTTTATATACAATATTTAATTGCTAATTTTTCTAAACTAAAACGTAAAATTGAAATTTATCCAGTTTATTTTAATTTTTTACTCATAGCATTATTAGGCTTAATTTTACCATTTGTACTTTATTTTTTCCTTAATGAAGGAATTCAACAACACTATACAAGTTATATACTAACTTCCATATCTACATTTTTAATAGGACTTCTAATTATTAAAAATTTATTTCAAAAAAAGATACAACCAGTTTTTTATTTAACCATTTTATTTATGGTTGCTATTTTTACCTTTGGATTACCTATTTCAAAAAGTTTTAATAAAAATGAAGCTTTTAATTCCATTAATAAACTTCATCAACTTGAAAAAATCAACAACATTAAAACATATACAATAGGCGAAATTACACCAGAGTTACTGTGGGATTACAACGGTATTTTAAAAAATATTTATAAAAATAAAGAATTAAAAATTCCTATTGAAAATCAATTTGGATTACTTTTAATGAATAAGGATCTTGAACTCATTCTATCACAATTAAAAAATGGTTACAACGCTAAATTTATTGATACATACAATATGAATGTAGGTAACAAAAAGAAAGATCGATTAATTAGACAGTTTTATTTAATCTCAAAAAAATAGTACTTTTGACTTATGAATTTAAGAACACTCACAAAAACAGACTACCTTGGTTATGCATTTTTAAGTATTGCATTTGCAATTGGTATTTATTATGCTTCAACAAATATTACATATTTTGATACTGTTTATAGTAAAGAAGATGGTTTTATAGAAAATAGTCAATTTATATTCATTTTTTTTTCAAGTCTATTATTATTCTATAGGTTTATTAAACTTTTTAAGCATAAAAATTTTTATTGGAAAATAGGTGTGCTAACAATGGCCATTGTATTTTTGTTTGGTGCAGGTGAAGAAATTTCTTGGGGGCAACGTATTTTTAACATTCAATCATCAGAATATTTTATAGAAAACAACGCTCAAGGTGAAACTAATTTACACAATATGGTTGTTGAAGGTAAGAAAATAAATAAAATTATATTTAGCCAGTTATTAACCCTTATTTTAATAATCTATATTTTAATTCTCCCTGTACTTTATAGAAAATTTAAATCTATTAAAAAGCTTGTGAATTTATTTGCAATACCTGTTGTAAAATGGCATCACACTATTGCTTTTTTAATTTCAACCGGATTGATATTTTTTGTGAATTCTGATAGAAAATGGGAATTATATGAACTGGCTTTTGGTGTTATTTTCTTTTTAATATTTCTAAATCCGTTAAACAAAGAAATTTATAAAGTTACTTCATAAACTTTTTTGAAAATAAATTAAAGAGTTTGTAGAATATAATTCCGTATAAAAGACCGAAAAGCATTCCTGTAAAAACATCTAACGGAAAATGTACACCAACGTAAATTCTGCTGTAAGCAACTAGTAATGCCCATAAAACTAATAAAGGAAATAAATAGTTGTATTTATTTTTTAACAGAAGTCCAAAAAATACAGCAATTGCCATTGAATTTATTGCATGGCCAGAGAAAAATGAATACAAACCTCCACAACGATTTCCAACAATTCGAATTAAATTAGAAATATTTTCATTGTGACACGGACGTAACCGTTTGAAACCATATTTAAATAAATTACTAGTTTGGTCAGAAAAAGTAATTAGCAAAACAATAAAAAGTACTGCTATCAATATTTTTTTGATACCGTACTGCTTAAACCCAAGGTAAAGTAACAATAAATACAATGGAATGGCGCTAAATTTATTTGTAACAAATAGCCAAAACCCATCCCATTGTACTGTACCTAAATTATTTAAATAGATTAGTAACTCTATGTCTTTATTCAAAAGTGTTTCTAACATAAGCACTAATTTATATTTAATTATTGTTTGTTGGAAACTACCTTTACTAATTCTATTTCAAAAACCAAATCGGTATTGGGAGGTATAACATCTCCTGCTCCTTGCGTTCCATATGCCAAATGTGAGGGGATAAATAACATTGCCTTATCTCCAATTTTCATTTTTAGCAATCCTTCTCTAAATCCGGGAATCAATCTAGCTTCAGAGTTATAAACTGTTGTAAACGGAGCGTAACCTCCTTTATCATCTCGAATATGGTCATATACTTGATACATCTTTGCTATTTCCTTATAACTTGTATCAAACAATCTACCGTCTGTAAAATAACCTGCATAATTTACTTTTACATCAACACCTATTTTAGGCTTTTCTCCATTTTTAGTTTCAGTAATAACATATTTTAAACCTGAAGGTAACTCGATAAATTTTCCCGTATTTTCATTAATTTTTGCAACTAAATTTTCTTGCGCAATCTTAATTTTCTCTTCTCTTTTCTTTTTCTCAGCAACATAATTTTCAAAGAATTTAGAAAATTCTTTAGCTGCTTTAAACTTTCTTGCAGCTTTTCCAATTTTAATAATCTCTATATTTTCTATAGTATCATTTTGAACTATTGAATCCACTACGCCTTGTCCTTCGATAACATTGCCAAAAACAGTATGCTTACCATCTAACCAAGGAGTTGCTTTGTGCGTAATAAAAAACTGACTTCCGTTTGTATTTGAACCAGAATTAGCCATCGATAAAACACCTGGTTTATCGTGTTTTAATAACAACTCACCTTTATTATTTTTAGGAAACTCGTCACTAAATTTATAACCTGGATCTCCTTCGCCGGTACCTGTTGGATCACCTCCTTGAATCATAAAATCCTTTATAACTCTATGAAAAGTAGTACCATTATAATACGGTTTCCCTTTTAATGAATCTGGCAATTGCTCGTTATCACCTTCGGCTAATGAAACAAAATTAGCAACTGTAATTGGTGTTTTTTCAAATTCTAGTTTTAATAAAATATCACCTCTGTTTGTTTCCATATTAGCATACAAACCATCAGCTAAATCAGCATATTTAGTTGGTTTACAAGAAACAACAAGCAACAAAAGAATTGATAAAAAAGTTTTAACTATTTTCATTTATTTTACAATTTCCAATAATTCTACTTCAAAAACTAACGGAGCAAAAGGTGGAATTTTACCTCCTTTTCGCGGAAAAGCACCATAAGCTAATTCCTGAGGAATAAAGAATTTATATTTAGAACCAACACTCATTAATTGAAGTCCTTCTGTCCACCCTTTAATTACTCTATTCACCGCAAATGTAGAAGGCATTCCTTTATCTAACGAACTGTCAAACACAGTTCCATCAACAAGCATTCCTTTGTAGTGTACTTTCACACTTGAAGTTGCACTAGGTTTATCTCCTTTTCCTTCTTTTAAAACAATATATTGCAAACCACTTTCTGTTACCTTAACTCCTTTTTTTGTTTTATTTTCTTCTAAAAACTTTTCACCCTCTTTTTTAGCATCACCAAACTCAGCTTCCACTTTTTCTAGTGCCTCTTCCTGTTGTTTTTTTCTAACTACAGCTTGCCTTTTTTGAAAGAATGATCTTATAATTACATTTACTTTCTCTGGGTCTAGTAAAATATCTGTAGAATCAATACCACTTATAACTCCTTGCATAAATAAATCTTTATCTACCTCTGAGAAATTTACTTTTAACTTTTTAGCTATATCCATTCCTAAGGCATAACTTACCGTATCAACATCGTTTTTTAACGACTTTTTTGTAACTCCCTGATTATTACACGATAAAATTGTTGAAACTAGCGTAATAACTACTAATAATTTAATTACTTTCATTTTGTTTATTTATTTTATTTAATTGAACTTTATATATTAAAGGCTGGTTCACGCCTATTTTTTTTTGATCTCCCAAATATCCAAAAACTTTATGAGATGGAAATAAAAAAGTTACATTATCACCCTCTCCCATCAATTTCAACCCATTTCTTAGTCCTTCAATTATTTCTTGTTTATCTACAACATATGTTTGCTTTCCTATTTCACCTTTAGTGTAAATAATATTGTTATCTATGTCATAAACTTCATAAGTAAAAATCAAATTATCTCCTCTCTGAGGTAGATAACCTGATGAATTTTGATTGTTAAACTTATACCAGAATCCACTTGGCGAGGCATGGTAAATATTTAATGAATCATTTTTAATTATTTCTTTAAACTTATCTTCTTCAAGTTTATTCAAAGATTTATTGAATGAAACCGACTCCTTCATAAGTGAAGTAGTTTTTCTTACTATTGGTTTTCTGGGAATTGAATTCGCACAAGAAAATAAGGTAAAAACAAGAATATAAATAACAACTTTATTCTTCATAAGAGCTTAATAATTCTTTTTTATAATTAGGCAGTACATTCAAAAATTTTGAAACTGTTGCATCTAAAGAAATACGTGATTTACCACCTGCTGCATTATCGTGTCCTCCTCCATCAAAATGTTCTCTTGCAAATTTATTAACAGAGAATTTACCTTTTGACCGCAATGAAATTTTAATAATTTTTTGGTCTATATCTTCAATAAAAATAACTGCAAAAATAATATCTTTAAGTGAAAGTGCATAATTTACAACACCCTCGGTATCCCCTTTTTGATAATTAAATTCGTCTAAGTCTTGTTGTGTTAACGTAATATACGCTGTTTTAAGTTTATCAATAACCACTAAATTACTTAAAGCTCTTCCTAAAAGTTGTAATCTTCCATACGAATTGGTATCGTATACATTGTTGTGAATTTTAGCATTATTAGCACCTTTATCAATCAAACTTGCAATAATTCTGTGAGTAGTACTTGTTGTTGATGGAAATCTAAACGAACCCGTATCTGTCATAATACCCGTGTATAAACACGTTGAAATATCAGAACCTATTTGCTCTAAATCATCTAGTTTTTCTAAAAAATGATATACCATTTGACAAGTTGAACAAATCGAAGTATCTGAATACAAATACTTAGCAATATCATCTGGTTGCTGATGATGATCTATCATTATAAAATCACCTACAAACTGTTCTAAATAATTTTGCATATCACTACCAACTCTATGCAGTGCATTAAAGTCTAATAAAAAAATTATTGAAGCCTCATCAATAGCCCTTTTTGACTGCCTATTTTGCATATCAAATTTATATATATCTTTAGAGTTAGGCAACCACTTCAAAAAATTAGGATAATCATTTGGGCTAACAACTGTTGCTTGGTGTCCTTTTTTCAACAAATAAAGGTATACCGCTAAACTAGCTCCAACAGCATCTCCATCAGGATTTTTATGTGGAACAATAACCACTTTTTTGGGTGTAGAAAGTAGTTCTTTTATCTCCTTTATATCATCTATATTCATAAGTTTGCAAATATACAATTTAATACCAGATTTTATTTTATGAATCTTTGTATACTTGTTAAATCATTATTAAAATTTAAAAAATGAATTATTTTAAATTATTTATATTCCTATTTGCAACGCTAATTTCTTGTAAAACTGAAGAAAAACAAAAACAAATTACAGATTCAAAAATTACTAAAACCAATTTTATAATTGCCTTTGGTTCTTGTAACAATCAAAATTTACCAAATACTTTATGGAAAGAAATTTTAAAAAACAATCCTGATGTTTGGATTTGGGGTGGTGATGTTATTTATGCTGATACTGAAAACATGAACTATTTAAAACGGAATTATTCACTTCAAAAAAACAATAGTGATTACTTAAATTTCAGTAAAAACATTGATGTTTTGGCTACTTGGGACGATCACGATTATGGAATGAATGATGGTGGTGCCGAATATCCTCAAAAAGCAGCTTCACAACAATTATTTTTAGACTTTTTTAATATTCCTAAAAATGATGAAAGAAGGAAACAAGAAGGTGTTTATTTTTCCAAAGATTTTACTGTAATAAATAAAACTATAAAAGTTATTTTATTAGATACTCGTTATTTTAGAAGTACCCTAACTCCAGACACCGAAACAAAAAAAAGATACAAGCCAAATAAATATGGAGAAGGAACTATGTTGGGAGAAACACAATGGAATTGGCTTAAAGACCAATTAGAAAACTCCAAAGCCTCATATACCTTAATTGTTAGCAGTATCCAATTTCTATCTTCACAACACGGTTTTGAAAGTTGGGGAAATATGCCCCACGAAGTAGCTAAACTAGAGAGCCTTATTAAAGAAACCAACTCAAAAAATGTAATTATTATCTCTGGAGATAGGCATATTGCCGAATTCTCTAAAAAAGATATTGAAGGTTTAAACTACCCTTTAATAGATTTTACATCTAGTGGCTTAACACATTCATACACAAATTATAGTGGTGAGTTAAATAAATATAGAGTTGGTAATGTAGTATCAGAGAAGAATTTTGGTATTTTAAAATTTAACTTAAAAACCAACACCATAATTATGGAAATTAGAGGTGAAAACAACAAACTTCACGAAACCTTAACTCAAAATTACAAATTGTAAATACAACTTTTAGTTTAAAATAGTATATTTGCCCCGATTTTAAAAAATTAATTATAAAAATAATGGCAACAAACAGAACATTTACAATGCTTAAACCTGATTCAATTGAAAAGGGATATATTGGAGCAATATTAGAAAAAATAAATGCAGCAGGTTTTAGAATTGTAGCGATGAAAATGACGCAAATGACATTGGCTGATGCTGAAGAATTTTATGCCGTTCATAATGAACGCCCTTTCTTTGGTGAATTAGTTGAATATATGACTCGTGGTCCAATTATAGCTGCTGTATTAGAAAAAGAAAATGCAGTTGAAGATTTTAGAGCTCTAATTGGAGCAACAAATCCTGCTGATGCAGCTGAAGGAACTATTCGTAAATTATATGCCGCTTCTATGGGTGAAAACGCAGTTCACGGTTCAGATAGTGATGAGAATGCTGCAATTGAAAGTGCATTTCATTTTTCAGGAAGAGAACAATTCTAGAAATTAATATCTTTATAAAAGTAAAAAATCGTTGTATTTGCAACGATTTTTTTTATTAGCTTAAAATAAGTTTAGAAATTAAATCACCTCCTAATTCATCATTCATCATGCTAATTATTTTTTCTTTGCCATAACTTAACTCCTCTCTTAAAACTGAAGATTTTAAATTTACAATCAATGTTTTACCATGCAGCTCTATATTATTCGTGTATGAAGCAACACCATTACCCATCAATTTTATCCAAGCTTCCTTAACTGAAAGTTGAAGCATACCTTTAGTTAACTTATTTTCTTTAATAACATCCTTCATTAAATCTTTTATTGAATGAAATTCATTTTGACGTTTTGCCATTACAATTGAAATATTTTATATGGTTGTTTTGTTACTTTTACAGCAGCTTCTGTACGTTCTTTATGCGTATCACTTATAAATAACTGTCCAAATTCATCTTTATTCACCAAATTTATTATTTGAGCTACTCTCAAATCATCCAGTTTATCAAAAATATCATCTAACAACAAAATTGGTTTTACTTTAGATTGAGCCTTAATAAAATCAAACTGTGCTAATTTTAGCGCTATTAAATAAGACTTTTGCTGCCCTTGAGATCCAAATTTTTTAATAGGATGTCCATCGATTTCAAAAGTTAAATCATCTTTATGAATTCCTGTACTTGTAAATTGCAAGACTCTATCTCTATCAACACTTTGAGCCAGCAATTCTAAAAAATCCCCTTCATTCAGTTGTGTTTTATAAATTAAATCAACACTTTCTAAGCTATTAGAAATTACACCGTACCTATTTTTAAAAATGGGTATAAACTCATTTAAAAAGGCACTTCTTTTTTCGTAAATCATGTTTCCGTAGCTAGCCAATTGCTCATCATAAACTTTTAAATTTAACGCATCAAAAGTTCTATTAACTGCAAAATATTTTAATAAGGAATTACGCTGTGCTAATACTTTATTATACTTTATGAGTGTTTGTAAATATTTATTATCTGATTGTGAAATAACACTATCCATAAATTTCCGCCGGGTATCACTTCCATCCGTAATTAAATCTCTATCTGCTGGTGAAATTATAACCAAAGGTAAATATCCAATATGATCAGAAAATTTTTCATAAATTTTGCCATTTCGTTTAACTATTTTTTTATTGCCACGTTTCAAGCTACAAATTACAGTGTCAATTTTGTCGTTTATCATGTATTCTCCTTCAATCATAAAAAAATCTTCAGAATGCCTAATATTTTGTGTGGCTACCGGATTGAAATAACTTTTAGCGAAAGATAAATAATAAATAGCATCTAAGACATTGGTTTTACCTACACCATTATTTCCCACAAAACAATTTATCTTCTCTTGAAAATCAAATGTTTGAGTTTCGAAATTTTTAAAATTTACCAATGTTATTTTTTGTAAATACATCTATTATTTTTGAATTTTTAAAATTATTGAAAATAAATGAAAATTTTGATATAATTGCATTTTTACTTTCCAATTAAAATGGCTATTTTTGCGCCTACAAATTTTACATTAAATGGCAACATATAAAAAGACTGGAAGTAAAGCAAAAAAGAAACATGCTTCTGTTGAAGATAAATCAACAACAGCTGAAGTATTTAATACGCTAGATGAAACTGCTTCAAGATCAGAAAAGTGGGTTATAAAAAATCAAAAAACAATTTTTATTGTTTTGGGTCTAATAGTAGTGTTAATTTTAAGCTATTTACCTTACCAAAAATATATAAAAGCTCCGAAAGAAAAAGAAGCTGCAAACGAATTGGCTTTTCCAAAAGTTTACTTTGATGAAGCAAATAAAAGTTCAGTTGCTGTAGATTCTTTATTAAATTTGGGATTAAATGGCGCTGATGGAAAATATGGTTTTATTGACATTGCGAGCGAATATAAAGGAACTAAAGCCGGTAACATAGCAAACTATTATGCTGGTATTTCTTATTTAAAGCTAAAAAATTATAAACAAGCCATAGACTATTTAGAAAAATATTCTTCAGAAGATGAATTATTAGCTCCAATTGCTAAAGGTGCTATTGGTGATGCCTTTTCAGATATAAACCAACCTGAAGAAGCGTTAGATTACTATCTAAAAGCAGCTAATTTAAGAGATAATAATTTTTCTACACCTCTTTTCCTTTTTAAAGCAGGAAATACCGCTATGGATTTAGAAAAATATTCTAAGGCTCTAGAACTATTTAATAGAATTAAATCAGATTATCCTACCTCTGATGAGGCTAAAAATATTGATATTTATATTAGTAAAGCAACCTATGCATCAAAAAAATAAGATGTAATGGCTACAACTAATTTATCTTATTACGATAAAGACACCATCCCAAATGCGAAAAATTTTCGGTTTGGGATTGTTGTTTCTGAATGGAATCCAGATATTACTGAAAACTTATTTTTAGGTGCTGAACAAGCTTTTTTAGAAAATGGTGCGTCTAAAGAAAATATCTTACGTTGGGATGTTCCTGGAAGTTTTGAGCTTATTTTTGGATGCAAAAAGATGATAGAAACTCAAAAATTAAATGCTATCATAGCCATTGGTAATGTTATTCAAGGAGAAACGAAGCATTTTGATTTTGTGTGTGATGCTGTTACACAAGGCATCAAAGATTTAAATGTTAAATATGACATCCCTGTTATTTTCTGTGTTTTAACTGATAATACAAGACAGCAATCTATTGATCGTTCTGGAGGGAAACTAGGTAATAAAGGAGTTGAATGTGCAATTGCAGCTATTAAAATGGCCGCTTTAAGAGAGTTTTAACAGACTTCTTATTCATAAAACTTGACCACCACTTTATAATTCTGTATTTTTGGCTTTTACTGATTAATTTAAGTTTATGTTCGGCAAATTATTTAAGCCTCGCGCTCATTATGTATTTGATTATAAACCTCGTTTCTACAACGAGAGAAAAGAACGTTTGCGAAATTTAGAAGAAAAATATCATGGAAAGAAGGATAAAACGAACCAAAGTTCTAAAATTACGCTCACAAAAAACAATTTAAAAAATGATTGGGTAAAAAGTAAAAGAAGTGCCACTGATAAATCTACAAACTTAAGGTTGGCAATTATAATAGCTATTTTGGTCGGTATTGCTGCGTATATTCTTGACTTACATACCTTATTCTAATGCCTGATATTATTCAACTACTACCCGACCATGTTGCAAATCAAATTGCAGCAGGTGAAGTTGTACAGAGACCAGCTTCTGTAGTAAAGGAATTACTAGAAAATGCTATAGATGCTGAAGCAACTGTTATTAAACTTATAATTAATGAGGCAGGCAAAACGCTTATCCAAGTAGTTGATAACGGTAAAGGAATGAGTAGAACTGATGCCAGACTTAGTTTTGAACGTCATGCGACTTCTAAAATAAAAAAAGCAGAAGATTTATTTAATATTCATACCAAAGGATTTAGAGGAGAAGCATTGGCTTCTATTGCTGCTATAGCCCATGTCGATTTAAAATCTAAACAAGAAAATCAAGAACTTGGAACTTATATTAAAATTGAAGGAAGCAACATTATTTTTCAAGAAAATATTTCAACACCAAAAGGAACTTCAATAGCTGTAAAACATTTATTTTACAATATTCCTGCCCGAAGAAATTTCTTAAAATCGAACACCATAGAAACTCGCCATATTATCAATGAATTTCAACGAGTTGTTTTAGCGCATCCAGCTATTTCCTTTTCACTTTATCATAATGAAAATGAAATTTACCATTTAAGCTCAAGTAATTTACGCCAACGTATTGTTGCTGTTTTTGGTAAAAAAACCAATGAAAAACTAGTCCCAATAAATGAAGTAACCGATATTATTGAAATTAACGGCTTTGTTGCCAAACCTGAATTTGCTAAGAAAAAAAGAGGGGAACAATTCTTTTTTGTAAACAATCGTTTCATTAAAAATGCCTATTTAAATCATGCAGTTACAAGTGCTTTTGAAAGCCTACTCTCAAGCGGATATCATCCATCTTATTTTTTATACTTAACGGTACCTCCTAAAAGTATTGACATTAATATTCATCCTACAAAAACAGAAATTAAATTTAGTGATGAAAAAACATTATATGCCATTTTACATTCAACAATAAAACATAGTTTAGGACAATACAACGTTGGCCCTGTTCTTGATTTTGAAAGAAGTGCCTCGTTAGACACCCCTTATAACTTCAAAGATAAAAAGTCTAATTCACCAAAAATAACTGTTAACTCAGATTTTAACCCTTTTAAAAATGAAGAATCAAAATCTCTTCATTTTCATTCAAAACAAACCAAAAATAACCAATGGGAAAGTTTGTATACAGATACAAATATTCACAATGTTGAAGTAGAATCTGAAACTGTAAATGCATCGTTATTCTCCGAAGAAACAAAAACAAATAAAACATATCAGATTCATAAAAAGTATATTGTGAGTAGTATAAAATCTGGAATTGTATATATCAATCAAAATTTAGCACATCAGCGTATTTTGTATGAAGAATTTTTGGAAAATATTACTGTTAAAGAAGCTACAAGTCAACAATTATTATTTCCTTTAGAAATTTCTTTTAATAAAAATGACATTGAACTAATAAAAGAAATTAAAGAAGATTTAGAAAATATTGGTTTTAAATTCGATAAAATTTCAGGTGATTCTATTGTTATAAATGGTATCCCTACTGGTATTATTGAAAGCCAAATTACAACTATTATTGAACAATTGTTAGAAGATATAAAAAATGACATCCCCAATGCTAGCTTTAGTCAGCTAGATATTATGGCAAAAAGTTTAGCGAAAAGTTTAGCTATTAAAACGGGTACTGTATTAAATTTAAAAGAACAGGAAGAAATTGTAAATAAACTTTTTATATGCAAACAACCTGATTTATCACCCTTTGGAAAAACAACATTTATAACTATTAATATTGAAGAAATAGATAAAATATTTAATAATTAAAACATTGTACTATTATAGATTATGGGAAGAATTACTGAAGCTGTTAAACATTTAATAATTATTAATGTAATATTTTTTATTGCTCCGCAGCTTATGCCTAGCCTAGGCTTACAAAACTTATTTGCATTGCATTTTCCAATGAATTCAAACTTTGGTGTATGGCAAATTATAACACATATGTTTATGCATGGAGGATTTACGCATATTCTTTTCAATATGTATGCTTTGTGGGCTTTTGGTACTCCTTTAGAGCAAATGTGGGGACGAAACAAGTTTTTGTTTTTCTATTTTTCAGCAGGTTTAGGTGCTGCAGCAATTTACACATTGGTAAATTATTTACAGTTTAATTCTGTTTATGACCAATTGGTTAATATTGGGTTATCATCTTCTGAAATTCAAAACATTTTAACTACCGGAAGTTATAATCCTCAAATTTTAGATCGTATCTCTGAAGAAAGTCTAGCCACCATATATGGCACCTATCATTCATCTGCGGTAGGAGCATCTGGTGCTATTTACGGTGTTTTAGTTGCTTTCGGATTTGCATTTCCTAATGCAAAACTGGCATTGATATTTTTCCCTGTCCCTATTGCTGCAAAATATTTTATTCCATTAATAATTTTAGGAGATTTATTCTTTGGTTTAACTGGTTATTCTATTGGCAGCGGACCAAATGTTGCTCATTGGGCACACATTGGTGGTGCGCTAATTGGTTTTATTATTGTTTGGTATTGGAAACAAAATCAATTTAAACGCTGGAATTAGTTTTGAGTATATTTAATGACATAAAGCAGGCCTATCACAAAGCAAACATTGTTGAAAAAATAATTTACATCAACGTATTTTTATTTTTAATAACTGTATTACTAAATAAATACATCATTGGATGGTTTGCGTTACCTTCAAATTTAGATAGTTTTTTGGTGAAGCCATGGACCCTAGTATCTTATGCTTTCATACATCAAAATTTGTTTCACATTTTATCAAACCTACTCGTTTTATACTATATTGGCAATTTATTTTTAGACTTTTATACTAAAAAACAATTTCTAAATTTTTATCTTTTAGGTGGGATTTTTGGAGGAATTGTATTTTTAGCATATTATTACTTCATAGCTAAAACTGTTGCACTTCCTTTAGCTGGAGCTTCGGCAGCAGTAACAACCATTTTTATTGCTATTGCCACTAAAATACCTAGATACTCACTTCAATTACGTTTTATTGGAAGTGTAGAATTATGGGTATTAGCTGCTATTTGGGTAGTGCTAAGTATTTTACAAATAGCAAATCCTGATAAAGGATCTGCCATTGCGCATTTAAGTGGTGCTATTTTCGGTTACATTTATGCAAAACAACTCAGCAAAGGAAATGATATAGGAAGTTGGTTTGAGCAACTTTTAAATTATTTTACTAACTTGTTAAAGCCAAAAAATAAATCGCCTTTCAAAGCTGTTTACAAAACAAAAAAGAGAACTTCAACAAATGTAGTTTCTAAAAGTAAACAACGTAAAATAGACGATATATTAGACAAAATAAGTAAATCTGGCTACGAAAGTTTAACAAAAGAAGAAAAAGATTTTTTATTTAGGGCTGGCAAGAAGTAATTTATGAAAAAACTAGCACTCATAGATAAACTAATAGCTACAATTAACTCATTAGTTGCGGTTATCTTGTTAATTTCATTTTTAAGCTATTATATTTCTCCAAATACCATTTCATTAATTTCATTTATCGGACTTTCAGTACCTATATTAATTATTGTAAATCTTCTATTTGTATGTTATTGGGTTTTAAAATTAAAACGTCAGTTTTTAATTTCAACAATTATTTTATTAATTGGATTTCAGCATATTAACAATTTATATAGATTTAAAGAAAAAAAAGTTTTACTAAGTAGTGATGTTAAAGTAATGAGTTATAATGTTAGAATGTTTAACCTTTATAATTGGATTGAAAAAGAGCATATTGATCAAAATATTTACGGTTTTATAAATACTAAAAACCCAGATATTTTATGCATTCAAGAATTTAACCCTACTGTTAAATTAGGGTTTGAATATCCTTTCAAATTTATTAAAGTAAGTAGTAAAAATAATCGTTTTGGACATGCCATTTTTTCTAAATTTAAAATAATTGATACTGGTTCATTAAATTTTTCAAATAGCGGTAATAATGCAATTTTTGCCGATATAGTAATACATAAAGATACGGTTAGAATCTATAATATTCATCTTGAATCACTAAAAATTAGTCCTACAGAAGATTATTTTAATCAGAAAAATTCAGAAAAATTTAAAATTAGAGTTGAAGAAGCTTTTAAAAAACAGGCAAACCAAACCAGCTTGATAATACAGCATGAAAAAAAGACAAGTTATAAATCAATTATATGTGGAGATTTTAACAATACTGCCTTTTCTTGGATATATCATCAACTAAAAAAAGGTAAAAAAGATGCTTTTGAAGTTGCTGGTAGTGGTTTTGGAAAAACTTTTGATTATAAATATTTTCCTTTTCGTATTGATTTTATCTTAGCCGATAACCAAATTGAAATCAATAATTTTAAAACATTTAACGTCAAATACTCAGATCATTTTCCTATTATGGCTCGGTTAAACTTTAATACCCAAACTGATAATAATGAGCCATAGAAAACGATTAATTATTAACTTTATGAACCACCTTAAAAACGTACTTATGAAAAAAATAATATCATTTCTATTTTTGTTTATTTTCTTTACTGGATTTTCTCAACAAAAAGAATTAACACTTGAAGATGCTGTATTAGGATACTACAAAGGCCTATACCCATCAACATTAAACAATTTACATTGGGTTGATAACATAAACACCTATACATTTCAAAAGGATAATGAACTTATTTTAACCGATGCAAAATCTAATAAAGTTACTTCTAGCATTTCATTAAGTCAACTTCAAAAAACCTACCCAACATTAAAACATTTTCCTCGCTTACTTGAAATTTCAGTTTCAACACTTACATTTAGAAATGGGAATATTATTGAAGTTTACAACTATGCAAATAACACTAAGGAAATATCGGTTGCATTTGATAAAGCTGCCAAAAACAGTGAATTTAATTCAAAAGCAAAAGCAATTGCTTATACAATAGAGAATAATTTATTTATAGCTACTGCATCTAACTCAAAAATAGCTGTAACTTCAATAAAAGATAAAAATATTGTTTCTGGTCAAGCAATACACCGAAGTGAATTTGGAATTGTAAAAGGTACTTTTTGGAGCCCGAAAGGAAATTTATTAGCTTTCTACCAAAAAGATGAAAGCAACGTAACTAACTATCCATTAGTTGATATTACTACCTACCCTGCTTCATTAAATAATATTAAATACCCAATGGCAGGACAAGGGAGTGAGAAAGCTAAAATTGGTATTTTCAATCTAAAAACATCAAAAACTACTTATCTTGATATTGACACTTCCGATGAGCATTATTTAACTAATTTATCGTGGACTCCTGATGAAAAATACGTACTTGTAGCCGAAATAAACAGAGCTCAAAACCATGTATGGTATAACCGATACAACGCTGAAACAGGGAAAAAAATAAATACTTTATTTGAAGAAACAAACGAAAAGTGGACTGAACCAGAATTTGACGCTGTGTTTTTACCAAACAGCAACACCAATTTTTTATGGTTTAGTGAACGTGATGGATTTATGAATTTGTATCAATACACTACCGAAGGTAAATTAATAAAAAAAGTAACTAGCTTTAAATGGGTAGTAACTGGTGTATTAGGATTTGATAAAAATGGGAAACACGTTTTTATAACAGGAACTGGAACTGACCCAAGAGAAAATCATACATTCGAAGTAAATTTAAAAACAGGCAAATACACTCGCATAACGGAACAAGAAGGTACGCACACAACACAACTTAGCTTTGATGGAAATTACCTAATTAACTCGTATAGTAATATAAATGTTCCTCGTAATATTGAAATTGTAAATACTAAAAATGGCAAAACAACTATTATTTTTTCTGCTGAAAATCCGCTAAAAAATTACAAATTGGGAACTACCAACTTTGTAATTTTAAAAACTAATGATGGAACTAAGCTATACGCTAAAATAACAAAACCCGCCAATTTTAATCCTTCAAAAAAATACCCGGTTTTAGTATATGTTTATGGTGGCCCACACGCACAATTGGTTACCAATTCTTGGCTTGGAGGCTCTAGCTTATGGATGCCTG
>Ga0256834_1000752_pt1 | contig 22792 bp, 18 predicted proteins | sample 4281140metaG_FD_190536 | JGI IMG/M metagenome (GOLD analysis project Ga0256834, IMG submission 190536) | Hydrothermal vent microbial communities from East Pacific Rise, Pacific Ocean - 4281-140 | ecosystem: Environmental > Aquatic > Marine > Hydrothermal vents | place: Pacific Ocean: East...
TGTCATCCAGATCCAGGCGAATGGAATGCAGGACGCAACCACCGTGAACAGTGCCGGTAAAATGCGCCGCGCCCGCCGTTCGTAAAACCGCAGGATCGAAAACCGGCCCTGTTTCAGGTCATTCAGGATGATTGTGGTGATCAGAAAGCCGCTGATCACAAAAAACACATCAACCCCGGCATAGCCCCCCTGAAACACCGAAAATCCGGCATGATACAGAATAACCGGCAAAACCGCGATTGCCCGCAGCCCGTCAATTTCCCGTCTGTAGTTCATAGTGGAAAAACGCCGTTGGTTAACGGGGGGCGGGGCCGCATCGCTATGTTCTGTCCTGTATTCACGCTCGCCTCTCCCTCGTTTTTATATGCTTTCTTTTCCAGCTTGGAAATTTTTCCGGAACATGCAAGAAAGCGTTATGTCATGTCCTATATGCGATAAGAAAACGGATATCAAATATCGGCCCTTCTGCTCGAAACATTGTGCAGATGTCGATTTGGGGCGCTGGTTTAATGGCTCTTACGCGGTTCCGGCGGATACGCCCGAAGACATGGATGAAGCTGCGGCAGAGCTGGAAAAAGAACAACTTGGCCCGCATTAATATTTTTCTTGAAAAGCCTCTGGACACCCGCCGATACCACGTCTAGAACACCGCGACCCGAACGTGAAATTCGTTCACCCGTGCCCGGGTAGCTCAGGGGTAGAGCAGTGGACTGAAAATCCTCGTGTCGGTGGTTCAAATCCGCCCCCGGGCACCATTAAAACAAAGACCTACAAGGATTCGAAAATTCTTAGGCTCGCAATAGGCTCTAGAAAACGGCTCTACGGTTATTTTCTTGGATGTGAATTTGTTCGATCGAAGGTCTTACGATTATTCATCTCCTTTAGAAAACGAATTTCTCGCCAAATGTGCTTTCTCCCGATACACTCAACCCACCTAGGTATAGTCGTAACCTTGGGCATCGCGATGCTCTTCAACTGAGGAGATATCGTGATGAGGATGATTTCAAAACGCCAATTGAAGGAGTTGGTTCTTTATTCACCGCAACATGTCGCACGTCTGGAAAAGGCTGGGAAATTCCCAATGCGGGTACAACTTGGCCCGAACAGAGTGGGATGGGTTGAAAGTGAAATACTGGACTGGCTGCAAGAACGGTTGGATGAAAGAGAAAACGCCTAAACGGCGCTCCCCAATCGGAGCAGGGTGGCTGGGCTTGCAAGACTGGCCACCCGACTAATCTATATATTTGAAAGCAGGCTATTTCGGTCATATTGCTTTGCGCCATAATGGATATGCGGATACAATTAAACCAAGATCATGTCTAACCTATATCAGCTATAACGAGCAGCGCTATGTCATTACTAGAAATTCAAAAAGACGACCTATTAGGGTTGGATGCTAGCCAACTTGAAGAGTTGGTTGCTAGGTTGGCACAAGCAGAAATTGGTGCAACTGGAGGTAAGTCTAGTGAAGTTAGGTGGGGAGGTTCTCTAACCGCCCCAGATGGCGGCGTAGATATACGCGTTGAAATTCGTTCAGATGATTTTTCAGGAAACTATGTTCCTACGAAGAACACTGTGTTTCAAGCTAAAATTTCGAAAATGCTACCTGCTAAAATTATGAGTGAAATGCAGGTTGATAAAGAGCCCTCACCATTGCTCAAGGAGTTATCTGAAAGCGGCGGGGCGTATATAATTGTCAGCTTACAAGACGATAATACAGATTTGGAACATCCTAGACGAATTCAAGCAATGTCATCAGCGGTCGAAGGTTTGATCCAAAGAGATAATCTATATCTTGATTTTTATGATAGGTCACGCTTGCATGCTTGGCTGCGCGAACATCCCGCAGTTCAAATTTGGGTGCGTGGAGTGCTGGGAAAACCGTTATCAGGTTGGAAATCACATGGGCGCTGGAGTCCGACCCCAATCGATGCAGATGATACTTTGATTCTTGAAGAAGGTGTGACGGTTCTCGTTCCGGATGCGGGTAATGAACCATTGTCACTGGAGAATGCTATTCCTGCAGTACGAAGATTAGTTACAGACAGCTCAAAATCTGTTCGTATAGCTGGTCTTTCAGGGGTAGGAAAAACTCGCTTTGTTCAGGCGCTGTTTGAAGATGAGTATGGGGATGAGGCACTTGATGCGACGCAAGTAGTTTATGCGGATGTTGGAGACGAGCCCAAACCCTTAGCTGGTGAAATGTTAGAGATGCTGATCACATTTCAACATGCAGGAATATTGGTTTTGGATAACTGCCCAGATGATCTTCACAATCGGTTAGCGACTCAAATATCAAAATCCTCAACGCCGGTGAAGTTAATAACTGTCGAGTATGATATTCGGGACGATAAAAATCAAACAACGGATGTGGTTCGGATAGAAGCACAAGGGACAGATATTGCCGAGGAGCTTGTAAAGCGCCGCTATCCAGATCTTGGACAACTAAATGCACGGACTATTGCAGAGTTCTCGCAAGGAAATGCACGACTGGCGCTTGCTCTGGCTAATGCAGTTCCCGCTGGAGAAAGTTTGACACAATTGTCTGATGCAGAGTTGTTTGATCGTTTATTTAGACAGCGTAATACTGAAAACACGGAGTTGCGTGATGCCGCTGAAGTGTTGTCTTTAGTGTATTCATTTTCTGTTGAAATGGACGAATCTGGAACGGATGAGTTGAGCTTGCTCGGCAGCCTCTGTGACCAGAACCGCCAAAGAATGTATCGAGCAGCCGCAGTTTTACTCGATAGGAAAATTGCACAAAAGCGTGGGCGATGGAGGGCAGTTTTACCACATGCTATTGCAAATCGGCTTGCGGGTGATGCACTGAACAAGATCCCTTTAGAAAGCTTGCAAGAAGTGTTCGAGCAAAAAGGTAGCATGCGATTACTGAAGTCTTTTGGAAGACGCCTTGGTTTTTTACATGACCATCCAGTCGCTCAGCAAATTGTCACGTGCTGGCTAGAACCTAAGGGCTTACTCGCTGACTTCGTCAATCTGAGCGAAGAAGCTGCAGAGATGTTCTTGCGCGTTGCGCCAGTTGCGCCAGAGGCAGTTTTATCTCTTATTGAACAGCAGATTGACGCCCATGGGGTGGAAAAATTATTTGGGAAGTACAACCCAAGAAGATCAACCGTTCTGAATCTTTTGGTTGGAATTGCGTATGAGCCAGAATTTTTTGAGAGATCCGTCAAAGTATTGCTAAAAATTGCAATTGAAGAAGCCTCAGACGATAAACATGACAATGTTAAAGATCGTATATTTGGACTTTTTTCCCTTTATCTTTCTGGAACGCACGCAACGCTTGAACAGCGTGAAGCGATTGTTCGAGAAAGCATTTGGTCCAAAAATAAAGAATTACAATCGCTTGGAATTGGTATGTTGAATTCTGCATTAAAGGCTAACAGATGGGGATCTTTCAATACATTTGAATTTGGTGCAAGGCCACGTGATTACGGTTTGCACCCTAGCGTTAACGAAGCAGTTGAATGGTTCAAGTGTTTCATAACCATTGCGATGGAGGCTGCTGCTTGTCCAGATCTAGTTCTCAATCGTGAAATTCGACAGCTTATCGCAAACAGATTTCGGTGGCTTTGGCGGTATGCAGACCTTCGAGATGAGCTTTTTAAGATTGCTAACACACTTAATGAGCAGAGTCCTTGGGTAGAGGGATGGAAAGCTGTAAAAGAAATTCTGCACTATGATTATCGAGCTAATGATAAGGAAACCTGTCCAACCGTTCGTACAAAACTAGAAGAACTTCTTGAAGTATTGCGCCCAAAAGAATTGGTTTCGGAGATCCGGTTGTTGGTGATTGGAACTGGGCATCAAGAATGGATATTGGATGATGAATTCGAAAATGATGAACCTGAGAGATATTCAGAATCGCTAAAGCGCTTAGCGGAAAAAGCAGAAAGACTAGGCCGAGAATGTGCGGCTTTTCCAGAATTATTGGAGGAGTTTTCTGCAGAGCTTTTTGAAGGCAATGGTCAATATAGACACCCTTTCGGACGCGGACTTTTAGCGAGTTCATCCAATCAAGAAGAAGTGTGGAATCAGCTCGTTACTGCTTTGAAAGAGCGCGGGGGTGAAAACTTTAACTACGGTGTTCTTTGTGGGGCTTTAGATGCAATTTATGAAACTAACGAAATGCTCGCAAACAAGATTTTGGATGATTGTCTAAAAGATGAATTCTTAAGGCCATGTCTTGTGGGATTACACCCAACATCCAAATTTACGGATCGTGGGTTTGATCGATGTATCGCTGCCTTAGATCGTGATGATATGCCTATTTTCCAATATGGCGCTCTATTGTGGAGAGTGGATTATAGCGATCTTACTCATGATCAACATATTACGCTAGTAAGGAAACTACTTGAAAAAGAAGGGGGTGCATCGGAAGTACTTGATGCACTTTCAATGTGCCTGCACGGGAAAGAAAAGGAAGAAGATGTTCTGGGGCAGGATTTGAGAGAGCTCGGGCTGCAAGCCGCGATTGTTCAGATTCAAAATACAGAAGGTGATGTCGGCGGCAATAATGATTACAGGCTGACTAGTTTTCTCAAAGCTGCTTTACCATTTGATGATTGCTCCGAGAGCAAGCTTAGGTTGTTAGATGCATTGATAGATCGAATTGAAGAAAGCTACGGATATTTGAATGGCTATGACGAAGCGGTTCAACAAATTGTAAAGCATATGCCACATCAATTTTTGAATCGTACTTTGTTGGATACTGATGAGAAGGATAAAAAGCGCTATTTCTTATTCAAAACAAGTTTTGATGAACGACACCCCCTTGATGAGGTGCCACCCGAAATTCTTGTAGAATGGTGCCAACAATCAAACAGCGCAGAAAGCTGGGGGAATATTGCTAGTGCTATCTTTCCATTCCATAATGGAAATGAAGAGGTCCAATTATCTGCGCAGGCTGTTGCGATATTGGAAAGTGCACCAGATCCAATACCTGTTGTAGAAGCGTTTCTCAGTCGAATTTCGCCGAACAGTTGGTCGGGTAGCCGCGCAGGTATCATGATGCAACGCCGCCTCGCACTCGAAAGCTTACTCAAGCACAAAAACCCTGCGATAGTTGAAGCTATTGCCCTAGGAGTGAAAACAGCGAAAGTGTATGAAGACAAAGTTCGCGACGCTGAAAGAAAAGAGAATGAAGAAGGTGAACAGACCTTTGAATAATTATTAAACTATCTAGGCTTTTCATTCAAACGCCCCCCACTTAAAAAGTGGAGGCACGTCATTTCGAGCCTTTTCGATATTTTGAGTAAGAAAGTGTCGGCCTATGAACTTAGGCAATCCTTTTATCATGTCCAAAAACCTCGCCTCATTCACTCTGCTATTAAACACCCACAACACCAGCAAATTAGCCTTTAGCCCATAATGTGACTTGTAAATCTTCCGCTCAATCACCTGCCGGTACATATCAATCGACCGCGCCCAGCTTTTTCTATTTGCAGGTGAAGTTTTCGGTTCAGTGCCCCGGTCCACCTCTAGCGCAAAGACGCGGTAGCTGCCGCCGTAATCCAGTGCAAAGAGCTGATCTGGGATGAGTTTTTGGGTGCCGACTGGTATGGCTAGGGGCGCATTGTTGATGGCGAGGATTTCATGGGCTGGGATATATTGCACACCTTGCCGAGCAGCGGTGATATCAATCGAACTGGTGACGCAGGAGGTCATATAGCCATGCCACCAGTGGCCCGTGGGGCGCACGGTTGGCTCGGACAATCCCAGATCAATTAGGTGATCTTTCGCCCGCTTTGTTAGGTCATAGATGTATGGATTAAAGTTGGCATGTTCGGTAGCGCGTTGTTGCCGTGGCAGCATCAGGAATCCACCAGCGCGCAGTTTCTGCAATTGGCGCAAGGCTGTGTCACGGCAGGTATGCGTGTCGCGGGTCAGCTCATAAAGATAGGTTGAGGATTGTGGGCCGTGGCGCTCGATGTGCTTCAGCCATCGGATCTCACGCGGGGTTGGGCGCACGTTGTCTCGCGGTGTGATGTGGTGGAACGTAGCCCGTCCCAATCGGTCTGTGTGTGACGTTTGCATAAGCTAAAGATACGGCAGATCACAGCTCTGGCGAAGGGATTGTGGGATCATCCGGGTCGATTTCATCATCCGGTTCGGGCGGCTCTTGCGCAGATGTGTCGTCATGTTCTGGAGTGCGCCGCAGTGGTTCGGCGTAGGTCTCGCGGCTATGTTGCCGGATCGCATCATGCTCTTCTTTTGTTGCCTGTTGCCGCTTCTCTAAAACAAAGAACGGAAAGGATATCGGCACGGCGCGTTCGGTCAGCCCTCGCGCAAAGGTTGCGAAGGTGCCCTTGGATTGGCGTTGGATCATCTCGGCATCGGCAGACATTTGCCCTGCCAATGTGCGGGCGTCACGTGCAGATACACCACCGGCCAGCTTGATCGAGGTATTGGCTTCAAAGGCCTCTTGCAGCCCCGAGGTGAGCTGTCCGAGATATTGATGGGCCATGATCATGCCAACGCGGTATTTACGCGCCTGAGAGAGGATCAGGCCGATGTTTTGATCGAAGTAGTCCTGGGCCTCGTCAATATAGACCATTGCGGGCATACGCTCGCTGTCTGGCAGGGTAGCGCGTTCCTGGGCGGCTTGGGCAATCATTGCAATGAAGAAGCGGCCAAGGATTTGGGTGCCTTGTTCTTTCAGAAGCGATTTGGATGTGTTGATCAGGATCAGCTTGCCCGCATTGAGTTCGGTGAACATATCGAACTTCGATTGCGGGTTGGAAAACATCCGCTCGAAGGTTTGGTTTTCCAGCACTCCATAGAGGCGGCGCAGCACCTGGGTTTTGGTGTTGGTGAACTCTTTGCTGTCAAACTCGGTTTCAAAGAAACGGCGCGGGGTGCCTTCTAGCTTGGCGATGTGTTCGCGGTATTTGTCGGTACCGCCTGGCTCCATCAGTTCTTTCAGGGTGTGGATGGTGGCGTCAGGGATATGGAACATCAAGCGCGTCACATATCGGAAGACTACGCTTTGCTTGGCGGTCATGCCAGCAGACAGCAATGACCCCAACACAAAGTCATACAACTCGATGATAGAATTGGTCAGGCGTTCGCGTTCTAGGTCATTGTATGAAGCAAGGCGGTCTTGTCCGACCGAGAATAGATTGAGGCTAACCGGATAGGCAATATCTTCAGGATCAATCAACACGATCTTTTCTGGGGGCAGGGCGCATGATCCAAGGATGGTGTTGATCAGATCCCCTTGGCTATCAATTACCACGATGGATTTGTCGCCCTGCGCCACGTCATCCAGATCCTTGGCAATGAAATATTGCAGCGTTTGGGTTTTGCCGTGGCCGGAACCTGCCACCATGTGCATGTGTTCAAATCGTGATTGCTCAGGAATGGCAAAGGAGGTGCGCAGGGTGAACAGGTCCTTGAGCAGGGTGCCGCCCAGATAGGTATCCACCACATCATTGCCTTTGTAGTCTGCGGGATAGATTGGTTGGGTGCGATGGGTGCGCTGCAGGTTGGCGTCCAGGCGATCCCGCAGCGCCTTGAAGTGGTTGTAGTCATTGTCGTCAAAGAAGGGGCCAATGACGTTTTGCACGGCCTGGCCCAGTGGATGCGCGAACTGGGTGATCTCGACCAGTACGTCGCCTTCAATCGGTGGGGCGACCTCTGCAATCGCTGCAAGGCTTTGCGAGATGATTTCCAAGGCCGAGAGCACCATCACCCGATCAGAACGGGCCTGACCAGTGCGAGCCAGCATATCGCGATACCTGGCACCTTCTACCGTGTTGCAGAGCGCCGGTAACGGCGGGATTTCCGGTGTCAGGCCTTCTTGGGCAAACAACGCCTTGCCGGTCTCCAGAAGCTGGATGCGCAGTGCTGTTGGCATGTCTGGGGGCCAGTGTTGGGCGAGCGCCGTTTCCACCTCGGCATCGGACAACTGCACACTTCCTGCTAATGCGTGATCATACAAAAGCTGGGTTTCTTCTCGGGCCAATCGCTCCAGGCGTTTTGGGCTTTCGGTATAGAGGCGGTAGAACACATAGGCCGGAATACCGACCAGAATGATCGGGGTGATGATCAGTGCTAGGAGCAGCAGCATCGCCACCACAACGAAAGACAGAACGTCACCGACGAAGCCACTGTTTTGGGAGCTGGCCATCAGAACTCAACCACAGTGCCGGTACCGGTTTCCGCGTTGTCCGATAGCCAGAGTTTCATCTGCTGCATCACCGCCAACAGCTCTTCTTCATAGATCTTGGATTTGGATGGCGTGGCACAAAGGAACCGATCTGTTTTGCCATCCATCAAATGTTCAACACGCAGCTCGAACTTTTCATCTCTGGCGTCATTTTTTGCATCGGCTGGACGACGATCAACCAGTTTGGTTTTGAGTAAGCCACGTTGTTTGATGATCTGTTTTTCTTCATGGGTAAAGGCAACGGTTAGATGGACCTCATGGTAAGTCTTCTTGAACAACAGTCCTTTTCGTATCGTGTGATGGGTGATGGAAACGCGCATGAATATGGGCCGTTTAAGAACAGGTGAGCGTGTTAGGGGACACGCGCATATCATCCGCGATAGCGGATGAAGTCACGGTTGGGAAAGGTGTGTTCATGTGAAGGTATGTTCCTTTGTGTTCAGCTATGTTTCCACATACGGCATACCCATAGAGGTTGGGGGTGCACTATGGGGGGTAATTCAGTTGTCTTTGCTTGGAAGGGATAATTTGCTCGGCTCCTGAATTGCGAGTTGATCAATATACTTTTTAGCTTGATCTAAGTATTCGAATGGGATGCCCTGATAATGATAAGCGCTGCCAAATGAAACGATCAGTTTGCCTTTGTATTCTACGTCTTTTGGTGCGTTATCATTGGGCTCTGAGTCTTTCGCCGCTTTATGTTCTGCATATCCTTTGCTCTGCGCCAAAACCCCTTTCTCTGTTCGCGTAGAATAGGTTGGTTCCGCCTGATAACCTTGCTTCAAAGATTGCTTGGAAACATCCAACTGATCACGGGCAATCTTTAGCATTTGCTGGGTGTATTCCGCTGTATCAACGGTCGCACGGGCAGCTTGAACAATGGCGATATTGAGCAAGCCAACCACTGCGATGATTATTCCCGGAAGCGCCCCAACAAACCCAACACTACCGCCGAACCCAGTTTTCATTTGTGCTCCGCTAATTGCGGCAAGCACTCCAATTACAACAGCCGACCATCCAACGAATGCTAAGAACGAAAACATCCCGCGTGCGGTTTCATATGATCTCATATTACTCATCAAAATACCCCTTCGTCTAAATGCAAATAAGCTGCAACTTTGCGTTGCAGCTTGTCAAATAAAATCCACTCTGGATTCTTGCGTTATGTTACCCGTGCCAATGCCGGGGTTGGGCCGTTGAGGATGGATTCAGCCAGGGTCAGGGCTTCAAAAAGAACGATGTTGCGCGATTCATTGTCAAAGAACCGACGCTTCTTTGGAAGCCACGCGGCGATCTCGGGAAACCGCTCTGCCTGGGCTTTGGCTTCGTCATATTTGTTGGGCAGCTCTGGGTCACGTTCCACCGCCACATCCAGCAGATAGTTGTGCTCTGCGGTGCGGGCCATGGCCGCGTTGATCTCTAGCGTCATGCCATCCTTTTTCGCACGCGGCCCGACCTTCTCGGTGACCACCACATCCGGCTGTAATTCGTTGATCCATTTCTGGACTTCACCTGCGGCTTTCTCGGAAGACTTCGCAGCCTTCTCGGACACCCGCCAATCGGTCAGATGCTTGCCGATAAAGAACACATAGCCCACCCGCCCAGTTGCAGCGGCAATGGCCAATAATCTACGCGCCATGATCCGGTTCTTCGGCTTCTAACCTGCGTTTAAGATGCTTCAGAGAATGTTCCCGACTGAGTGTGCCTGCATACTGGCGCACATTATCGGGAATGTTGGATAGTCGCTTCTTCAACCCCGCCCGCGCTTCTCGCATCAACTGCGCAAACAGGCTCTCGAAGGATCGTCCATAGATCAGCGACAGCGTGATGATTTCTTTTAAGTCCGGCAGATGCCGACCTCGCTCAAAGTCCGATACCGCCGATTGCTGCACCCCTAACAGATGCGCGATATCGCGTTGTGTATACCCCGCCTTGCGCCGTGACAGGCGCAGATCAAGGGCAAATTGTGTGGTCATATATTTGTTGCTTATTCTTGTAATACATCCCCGAGTGTATCCCCCTTGGGACGGTCACTCTAGGAGGCGCAATATGCCCAGTTTGGATATTTCATCACGTTAAGACCATAAAACCACCAACCCGGGATGGACAGGCTATAGACCGGAAAGGTGAAACCTTTCCGGATAGCTGCCATCCCGTGCTGGTGGTTGTTCTTATGTGATCTCTCTACGTTATTCCCAAGAAGTATCAGAATATCAAAAATCCGACACCCATTGCTAGGCAGGGGGAGATACCGCAACGCGATATCCGCCCGTTCTAGTGATGACGGGTGAGGGTGGGGAATCTTTCAGTGGTGTATCTGATTTCAGGTTCTACATAGAAGGCGGAATGCTGACCTTCGCTGCGAATACGAAAGGCAATTCGTTTAGAGCAAAGAGCCGACCTTCGTCTGAGCGAAGTGCTCAGACAATTCTTGGCTTTCTATCCAAGTCATCGCATCATCCATTGTCATGACCATAAGAAATTATTCTCCAATCGATACACTTTTAGTTTCACAGCATTTTTTTACCAACCACCGCTAATAACTTGGGGTTGTACTTGGCGTCGGCAATTATATTCCTTATCTGTAGAACTAGGTGCACAGATTCGGAGTAGGCTCAAATGGTTAATAAAAATGTAAAAGAGACAAAGGGTGCATGGATCGTGCATCATGCCCGCAAAATTTCTATGGATGTTGGTGCACCTGCTGAATACTCGGTCTTGGACGAGGCTGGCAAAGCCGCCGACCTGCTGATGCGCTTGGGTGCAACAGATGAAGCAACGCTGCTCAAGTCTGAGGTTGCAGCTATTGCAAGCGCTGCAAATCTGAATCCACGTACTGAACTCCCGCACTATTTGAATCTGTTAGCTGAGAAACGTCTAATCGACACTTCACAGGATGAAGTCCAAGTGCTCGGTATCAACACGCGGGGTGTACTTGGGCATGCATCCGATATTTTCGATGCTGGCGATCCCAGTGCGCGCGAAATGGCAGCTATCGAGCTTGGTGAGATAACGTCTCAGGCTCCTTTGTTGCTTGCAGACGCAACTGAATTTGTTAGCGATAAATTCCAAATGAAAAAATCCGAAAGTAGCGAATTTATACGCCGCGCTTCCGAGATTGGATTTGTTGATCAAGAGGGTGATGACCCTAGCAACACCCTCTTGTTCAACGGCAATCTTTTCAAACGAGATAGTGTTGATAAAGCAGCAAAAGTTTTGTCTTCTCTGTCTTCCAGTGAGCAGGCAAAAGTCGTCGAGGTAAATGCGCTGCTAGATTCCAGCGGTTGTGTGTATGCCGCAACTTGTGAGACGCTATTGGGCGTCGCACTTTTCGAAAAATTAAAGGCTGCTGGGGTAGTCGAGGTCAACACCGTGTCAAATGAAAGTGGCGAGCATGCCTTTGTTACTTTGCCCGGTGCTTTCCACAAATTCGTCAACCCACTCATTGACGATAGCTTTGATATGGCCAAGGCACTTGTATCTGCCTTGTCATATGGCAAACAACAAAGACATGCGTCTCAAGGTAGAGTTACGAGCTTTAACTGGATCCTGAATGCATTGATCAATGGCAGGACAATCGGCCCCGCAACAGCGATTGGTGCAGACTATCGCGTATTGGAACAAAATAGAGTAATAAAACTAAGTCCCGCATCGCGTGGGATGTACAAAATGAAGCTTCTCAAAAGAGAAGTTGGTGAACTCGCTTTACAGGTGCTCAACAATGGTGACGCTAATGCTGAAAGTATCAACATTCCACCAAGCGCCCCAATGTCCCGATACGCGGGGCCCGAAACCAGTCGTGAAAAAGTTCGGAAAAGGCAAACCCAGCCTAGCAAAAACCACACACACGATATTCTTAGCGCCTTGCGCGGTCAGCGGGTAATCTGATGGTAGCCAATAACGGAGATAAGGGATATCGTCTCGAAGAGTTACTGCGTGCCTACTTTATTCGAGCCGGATTGTTCGCTGTTCGCGGTGTGCCATTGCGCGTTGATGGAGAAGACCTCACAGATATTGACATTTGGCTTTATGAAAGACCAACAGGTTCATCCCGCCGACGCCAGATTGTCGATGCAAAGTCGAAAACCAAGCCCAAAGCAATTGAACGACTGTTTTGGACTAAAGGTCTTTATGAACTTTTAGGTGTAGACGGCGCTTACATCGCGACGACAGACACGAGGCCGCTTCTTAAAAAGATGTCACGCCGCCTTGGGTTGCTCGTATTAGACGGCACTGACATAAAAAGAATGGCCGAAAGTGACAAGGTCCTATTCCCCAATCGGCTTAGCGAAGAAGATATTGACCAGAAGGTCAAATATTTTGACAAATCTCGTCGAAATAAAGACCTTCAGAATGGCTATTTTGATCTTAAATCGGCACTAATTGACAATTTTGGCAGCGGTACTGTAAATCGCGCGCTTGAGCATTTTTCGAAGTTTTCAGATGTTGCCGTTCTATCTCATCCAGTTTCAAACGGAGCTGAGATTAGTCTTCGGCTTGCGTATCTTGCTGCTTCTTTTTCAGCCATTGCCTTAGACGCAGCACTTACCAAAGTATCCTTCAAGTCGTTGGATGAACGTCGCCAAACGCTTCTCAATGTCATACGATTTGGTGATGATGATGAAGAAACCGGACTTGAAAAGGTGCGAGTTGCTACGGCGCTTATTGAGCAATATGCGCCTAACGGAAGCGCGCTGTCTCAGTCAATTTCTAAAGCCATTAGAGATGACTTTGCCAAGGTGCCAGCCGAGATAATTGCGGATCATATTCTTACGCATCTTAAGACTGACGGCCTGTTTAGAGTTGCGCGAGCACTTGAACTAAGAGCCTTTAGCAAGGATCTCCTTGGGTTTGATGATCTTGCCATTGATGAGAAGGCATTTCTCGGCACTCTACTCGACTTTGTTGGCATAGCACGTCCAGCGTTTGCGAAAGCTTGGAAGTCAGACCCAGCCGCCGCCTCAGAGGCTCTACCCGTTCCTTCTGACGAAGACGATTTCGGGCCGCTGTTTGAGTGATTGTTACAAGAAAAGTGCTTTCATCGACCAGACTAGTAACTTTGCTTTACGGATAGTGGTTGATGGCTGATTAGCGGAAATTTACGACGCTACAAAGTTCGAGTTTTTCACCAGTATCGATCGTTTGTTGATAATTTGTTTTTGCGGTTGCTGCGAATGGTCGGTTCGACGGGCCGCACCGCAGCAATCTTGGTCACTCGCGAACGGCAGCAAAGGGCCGAAAGGCATCAAACAAACAAAACCGCCCCAAGTTTTGGAGCGGCTTATGCTTAGTATTCACTGGCCAACATAATCGTCAGCACACGATGCGTCACATCGGGATTGGCCGCATCCGGCGAATGCCATTTCAGCTTTAGATCGAAATAGTCAATCTTCCAGAAGATCTTGCGGCCAGCCACTTCCAGACTGCCAAAGTCATGTTCCCCATGAGGGTCATTTTCCTCAGTAAAATCATCAAACCGGCTGATCTGATCCACAATGGCGGCGCGCCATTCGTCACTTAAGGCCTGTATGCCAACGGTCATAACAACCGAGCCAATCTTGAAGTTCCCAATCCGCATTTCGTCATTCAGACGTTGGATGCGTTTCTTGCGGAACTCTTTGTCGATTTTCCAGACCGGTACATTATGCTCGCCGCATTTGTCACAAGCGTATTCATCAAACAGCGCCTTGAGAACCCATTCGCGGGTTGCGCTATTCCACTTGGCCCAGGCATCGCGCACCACATTCCTGGCCCCGCATTGACCACAGACCGGGTAGGAGCCAACAAGGTCTTCTATGTCGGGTTTTATGTATCCCATAGTTTCATCTCCTTGCGTTAGGGTGGTCGCCCGAAAGGATTTCAGGCGCACCCGGCGCAAGGCGATGGAAGGAACTGATCTGGCTTAAGTGTATCGCTTAAGAGGCAGGGGCCAAGGATGGGAAATATCCCGTGGGACGATATCTGATCGGGGTGGTTTTCAAGGCCTTTGTGATACCTGTTCTCGGGCAGACAATACCGTCATGCTTTCCAACCCAGATCACGTCACCACACTTGGCACAACACACAGCCATCATCTCCCGCAGCCTTTTGGTATACGTCTGGAAGACCGGCTGGCGCATTTGTATATCGTCGGCCAAACCGGCACTGGAAAATCAACGCTGCTGTATAACCTAGCGAAGCAGGACGCGCAGGCCGGTATCGGGTTTTGTCTGGTTGATCCACATGGGGATCTGGCTGGTGAACTTTCACAGAACCTAGGCACAGAACACCTCTATTGGCGGGTTGCCGATCCACACAGCCCATACGGATACAATCCACTGACCCGCGTATCCGCAGCCCACCGTCCTCTGGTGGCATCGGGTCTGATTGAAACGCTCAAGAAGCAATGGCCGGATGCCTGGGGTGCGCGTATGGAACACTTGCTGCGTTATGCCATCCTCGCACTATTGGAAACGCCGCAGGCCGATATCAAGGATATCGTCCGGCTGTATGTGGAGAAGGATTTCCGGCGTTCGGTTTTGCAGCATGTCCAAGACCCTCAGGTACTGGCATTCTGGACCGAAGAATTTCCCCGAATGAACTATCAAAACGCAGCCGATGGTGTCGCCCCGATTGCCAACAAGTTGGGTGCGTTCCTTGCCAACCCAGTGGTGCGTAAAGCGCTGTGCGAACCGGAAACCCCATTGCGGTTTCGTCAGATCATGGATCAAGGGCAAAGCCTGATCGTTTCACTTGCAAAAGGACTGCTTGGCACCGACACCGCCAATGTCCTTGGTGGCCTTATTGTCTCCAGCATTATGAACGCCGCCTTTTCTCGGCACAACCAGCCGGAAGAACAGCGCCGTCCCTTTATGCTCTATGTGGATGAGTTCCATTCCTTCACAACCTCAGCCTTTGCTGGAATGCTTTCAGAGATGCGGAAATACGGGCTAGGAATCACGCTTGCCCACCAGCATATCGTGCAGACAGACAGCGATGTATTTGAGGCTGTTTTAGGGAATGTTGGGAGTCTGATGGTGTTTCGCGTTGGCGCACAGGATGCCCCAACTTTTGCGCGGCAACTGAATACCATCGAGATACGCGACCTGATCAACCAACCCAACCACCGCGCCTATGTGCAGATGATGGTATCCGGGCAAAAGACGCGGGTGTTTTCGGCGGATACACTGCCGGGGAATATCGGCAGAGAAGAAGTTTCGACGTCTTTCTGTGATGTTTAGGTTCTATAGAATGAAACCATGACCCACGATGAACATTTAGAACGGCATTTGGAAATCTGCAAAAGCATCTTTGAGAAGATGCAGCGGGAAGGATCTTGGCCGTGGCTGGATTCGCATAATTCTGAAAATCTGGTAGAGTCGGAGGATAATACAGATAAGCAATGAAACCGTGTTTTGGATACATTCGAGTGTCCACCGCCAAGCAGGGTGAAGGGGCATCGCTCGAAGCACAGAAGGACGCAATCACGGTCTTTGCGAGTCAGAATGGAATCCAGATAACCAAGTGGTTTGAAGAATTGGAAACAGCGTCAAAGTCTGGTCGCCCAGTTTTTGGCGATATGCTCAAGCAGTTGAAACAAGGCAGGGCGGAAGGTGTGATTATGCACCGGATTGATCGTTCGGCCCGCAACTTCTCTGACTGGGCCCGGCTTGATGAAGTATCCCGGGGTGGAATCAAAGTGTTCTTTGCTGCGGACAGTCTGGATTTTGATACCCGAGGCGGGCGATTGCTTGCCGATATACAAATGGCCCTGGCTGCGGATTATAGTCGAAACCTTAGTATTGAAGCCAAGAAAGGCCTTTATGGAAGGCTGAAACAAGGCATCTACCCATTTCGCGCCCCCATTGGCTATCGTGATGAAGGGGGCGGGCAGTTGAAGTCAATTGATCCGATTAAAGGTCCGTTGGTGAAGGAATTATTCAGGCTATACCTGACCTGCGATTATTCAATCACAACATTAACAGATGAGATGTGCCGCAGAGGATTAACCGGATACAACAACCGTCCTGTGGTACGCCGCAATGTCGAAACCATCCTCAAAACCCCATTCTATTGCGGGCAGATTTTGGTGATGGGCAAACTCTATAAGGGGAACCATGAACCACTGATCACCGTGGCGCAGTACCGCCGGGTACAGGCGATCAAATCCCGCCGCTATGGAAAGAAAAATACAAAGCACGGCCACCCATATCGGGGGCTTATCCATTGTGGTCATTGCAAGAGCCTTTTGACAGCCGAGAAACAACGTCAGCAGGTCTATTACCGTTGCCATACATCCGGTTGTCCGGGACGAACAATTCGAGAAGACAGATTGATGCAATCGATTGCAAGGGCTTTGACAGAGGTGCAGATACAGCCGAAAGATCAAGGGAAAATCTCATCGAAATTAAAGGCTTGGCTGGAAGATGGCGGGCAGAAAGACATGGAACGTTCTCTTCGACTTAGAATATCTGACATACATGCAAAGCAAGAACGCCTTACCGATCTGCTTGTTGAAGGAACAATTAATCAGGATGCGTTTAAACTGCGTCAAGACAACCTGGCGTTTGATATGGAGCACCTACGGGGAGAACTGAAGGCGCTCCAACAGCGACGACTAAACCTTGAAGACTATGAAGAGCTGGTTGCGATTTCTGTTTCGTTGCGAGATGCGTTTGAAAACGCAGACATAGCGGCAAAGCGACAACTGCTTCGGAACACATTCTCCCAGGTGGAACTGGTGGATGGAGAATTGGTTTGTGCCCCTGCTGCCTGGCTTAAGGGGATTGCAAAAGCAGATATGACCAATCTTGATACCGAGCCAATGGAAACCGCTTTGCAGGAGTTGGGGTTGCAAAATACCGTTCGTAGTTAAATGCCGGTTTTCCCGCTGTTCGAAGTCCCATAAAACCGATGGTATATAGAAAAAGTTCGAACATTGTTTTGTGGCTTTGTTGAGCCATAAAACAGCGATTTTGGCTGATCTGTCCCTCTTTCCCTAAAAACACGAGTTCGAACATCAAAAACACGAAAAGTACGGCTCAATAGAGCCGTACTTTCAATATTGGACTGCGAGCTGTCCCTGTTTGCGGGCATACCCGAGTCCGTTTTCGAGCATATCGCTCTGTTCAATAATTTTAATCATCACACCACCAACCCGACAAAATACCAAGTCAATGGAATATCTGCGGGCTTAGCCGCTGATCGATTTGAATACTCGTGCTCATGTTCCAAAATCATCCGAACAGCGCAGGCGCGCACTTCAGTCGAAAATCTATTTGCTCTGTTACTTTTTTCCTTAGGTTCCATCCATACTTACTTTGGAGCCTCCGGCAAACAAGGGGCGGTTCAAGCTGCATAACTGCGGTATCAATGGTTCGGTTACGTGGAAGCATCGAATTTCATGCTATAATTTGCATAGTTTGTTAATTCGTTTTCTTGCTCTTCAACCCCGCGCGACTTGCGTGGTGGGTGGTTGGAAAGGTAAGAAAATGCACATTGACGAAATTGACCCAAACGACATCACGTTGATCCTTGGTATGTGGGAAGGGCTCATGGGGGGAGGGGGGACTAGGCAGCTTGTGGCTCAGCGAGAGCAGTGGATTCGTGAACTCAAGAGGTGCCGCCGCACTGAACCATACATCATCGGTTGTCGATGGAACCCGAATGCCTCCCTTAGCCTATCTGTCGATCACGATGGAATGGTCTACGCCAATCCCGAAACTGGATATCCTATTGGGTCCACTGCTCAAAGAGCAGCCCAGCAGTTTGCGCATTCGGTAATGAGACTACGTTGAGGGCAGGTATGCTCGTTTGGTCAGCCCTGTGGGGCTGGCCTTTTCCTTTCAGAATACCCGTTAGCTTTCGTATCGCCTTAATGCGTCACCGCGAGGTTAAGTGTCTTTGTGGAGTTTCTGCCAAAAAAAATCATAACATAACACGATTGCCACCCCTACTATACCCCCCCAAAGAGCCCAACCATTCGCTGCTCCGCCTGCAGTAAAGACCTTGTAGAGAAAACTACTGGAATTTGATGCAACCCCAATCTCGGCATCAATACTGAAAGATGACCAAATCAATGCTATGAATATGGGTATCGATCGTCGGTGGAAGGGTACAAACAGATAGTAGTACACAATGAGTGTTGCCGCACCACCCAAGGTTAGCTTTGCATAGTATCCACTCTCAATATAGCTGGAAACAATATCAGTTATTCCCAACCATCCCGTCGCGAAATAGACAGCAAATCCAAGAAGTGGAGGTCCAAGGATTTTTGCTAGGAATAGCAGCCCGCCGAAGACTCTTTTTTTTCGGTTCTCTTTCTTGAGTGTAGCAAGCAGCGCCCTTTGACCTTTCTCTTTCTTGTCGTGTTGAGCAATTAGGCTACTCAAATCGAAGATATGTGTTTGAACTGCCTGGACATATTCGATGAACAGCGGGTCGTCGTACACAGAGTTCTCAGTCTCAAAGCATTTGCCAAACGCCACATCTAGAGCATCTCGTCTCATACGTACTGACTCATATTTTTGAAGCGGCTCACTTAGGATGAGCGCGACATCCCGTGTTTGGGAATAAACTTCGCGCAGCGCACTAAATATTAGTCGGTCGATGTGCTCCCAGAAATCATCATCCCGATCTCCTAAGGGGGTCAATAGAAAATGTAAAAATGCCTGAGAGAGTTCTAGGTAACGCGGCCCAAAATCCAAATCGAACTTGTCTTGACCGAAAGCGGCACACTCAAGCGCAAGGTGAAGTGCTTGGCGCAATTTCTTTTGTTGTGTGGAATTGGGCTTATTTCCAGGGTTCATAGGCTCAATGCAGCTTTGAGATTAACAGCCGTTCAGGACCACAATAATTGTTTGACGCGCGCTTCGCTCTCGTGAACCTTATCTGCCAAAGATCGATTGGTGACACAATCGTTGTGAATTAATTCCATATATTGTTGCGCATTCTCAACCTTCTGTATTCCTCTATAGCGACTATACTCGGTAAGTGCAGCCGATTTGGGGGCAAAAAACTTGAGTAAAAAAATGTATGCCCTGAGAATTGGGTCTAAAGTAACAGCAATCATTGAGCCGAATAGCGACAAACCTAGCAAACTGTCTCTCTTTAATTTAGCCTTTAAAATTTTCATAATGCACCAACTAGTACCGGCACCAACCAAATCAATTTAGCATCGTATTATCGCGGCCATTTCAAATCCAGCTTGAAGGTTTTCAACAGTACTGGTATTTGAGGAATGTGGAAGCGGTATAGAAGCAAGTTCTGATTTCACGGTGCCTTCGGCGATTGTCGCGATTGTCGGAGGCACATTCGATTGATAGGTAGCCGACCTTTCATTTATTTTATATGTATGAGATTTTGAATGGAGAATTCGAGTGTATTTATGACCATAATCAGGCCTTTTCAAGGTCAGAGGGTTATGTTTCACCAACTTGATACCCTTAGGGCAACACACGATAGGCAAATATTTAATGCCTCGTGGCGCATGGCCCTTCTCCACTCAAGGCGTGGGCATCCAGGATTTCTTCACGTAGAAATATGAATGTCCACAAGTTTCTTCTTTGATCCAATCTACCGTTTGTTTAGCGGCTCGACAAATTGAATCCCCAATCGGGCACAGATAATTTCGAAGAAACCGCTCTTTTTTGGCCATACTTCCGCAGAAAGGAATGTTTTTTTAGTTTACTTCGAGGATGTGGACCTTTAGATAAGGGATGAGAACACAATAAGTCTGAAAAAATGATAGAAAAGAAGACGGGTAAAGCTCAAAACAGGAAACAGTTGGCACACTCTCTGGGCCTTGACTCTGAGTGGTTTGCGCAGCTAGCGAAACAAATCTCTATGTCTGAAATGAGATTGCGCACTTTGATGAAAGATTTCAGAGCTTCAAACTTTATTTCTGATGAACTCAGGCAATCCTACCCAACAGAGCGCGGAATTGAGTTGTTCGGTGCCGCGTTTCCGCAAACCCACACAATCGACTTTGTATTGTCGTTTCTGAATTTCTTCGTGCAAAAAACTGGGCAAGTGATTTCACAAGAACAAGTTACCTTCTTAAAGTTTGGAAACGCTGTAGTCGAACAGGCAAAAAGGCGGCATGTTCTGGCAGTTACAAAAACCCTCGATGCGGAAGACTTGAGGAGGAAAAAATATTGGGTGGACAGGCAGTCGTATGTTGAGAAGGTGCTCTGCGGCACCTACATTCTTTTCAGGCCAAGTTTGACACTTAGCGGCGACAAGAGTTTTGATCGTGTGTATACAGAAGTGCTTCATATAAAGAAAAATAAAAAATTCCCTCAAGTACTCAATGCTTATTGGCGCCGCTGGACGCAGCGACGAAAGATTTTTTACATAGGCAACTTCTTTACTAGCTCAAATTTCATGTATGGAACGTTTGTAAATCGTTCCAGTGACGAAATCCTAAAACCAATAAATATATGCATTTTGAGCAAGCACGCCTCTAGGACTGGAATACGCCATTTTGTACTCACCGGTTCATTGACCGGCACGGACGTAAATCAAGAAAAAATCGTGCACTATCCAATTGCATTGAGAAGACTTAGGCCAGAAGAGCTTCCAGAGACGGGCGATTTCGATGGAGTTGACAAGATTACCCAGTCAAATTTCGTTGAATTTGCTGACGCTGTACTCAATAGCACTCACGCAGAATTTCACACCCAGGAAATGATTGATTTCATCAAAACAAATCACACGGAGATCGGTAGCCTTGACCTGAACTTACGGAAGCGTTGAGCCGAAGAGGGCACACACATACTATCGTTGCCATGCTGCTGGTTGTCTGGGCGAAACATCCGTGCAGACTGGCTAGCATCTTCGGTAGTGAATGCTACACCATATTGGCGCTCATAAATCTGACGATGTTCTTCTATTTGCATGTTTTTAAGGGTAGTCCATTTGTATTTCGCTTTCGGAAATCACGAGTTGATCACGTTTTCCAGGTACTCGTCAAATTGATCCATAGCGGTTCGCATTTCGTCCAAATAGGAATGCCGATTGTAAATTGCAGCAACACCGCTGATTGTACCGGATATGTGGTTAAGTAGCTTTTCAGTTACATGAATGGGAGTGCCGATCTTTGCGTGGATAGTTGCAAATGATCTGCGCAGATCGTGTAATGTATATGGATCAACATTCCGAAGTTCCCGGTCAAATCTACCCTTAGATTTACCCCAACCGTTAAACATAACACCTGTTTCTGAGCGAGACGGGAAAAGAAGTGGGCCGCCGGTGTCCGGAATGGTTTGCAGGATGGAAGCAACCAATTTACCGTAGGGCATAACGTGGGCGGTTTTGTTTTTTGTAAGCGACGATGGAAATGCGATGGATTGAGCGTCTAGGTCAATCCATTCCCATTTAAGCGAACCGATTTCGCTTCGGCGTTGACCGGTTAAAACCAAAAGCGACACAATTGGGCCAAAAGGATAGGGGTGGTCACGGGATTTCCCCAGCACCTCACAAATCTCGGAGTCTGTAAGGACGTGGTCGCGCGCTTTAGGCTTGGTCGGTGGTTTCAAAGTTGCTATTGGGCTCGTTTCGATGTATTGCTCTCGCAATGCCCAATTCAAGAATGTCCGAACAACCACAAATGCATGGTTTCGCTCCGATGCCGAGGTTTTGATTTTTCGGATGCGGGATTGAATATCCTGCCTCGTTATTTCCTCCAATCGTTTGCGGCCGAAGCGAAAATGTACGTCTAGCCTTTTCCGGTAATAGTCCACTGTATTTTTCTTGTTTTTCGCCTCGCATGCTTCAAGAAAAAGCGCCCTCGCATCGCGGTATGATATAGATCGATTTTGGTTTATGCCAAGAGTGATTTCTGCCAACATTTGTTTGGCCTTTTCACGTGCTTCTTTGAGGGAAATAGTCGGATAGCGGCCAAGTGTTTCCCTTTGCCTGTTGGCTCCGTGAACAACCACAAAAGACTTTGTTCCACCTTGCGACACCCTTACACCAAAGCCGGTTATGCTTTCGTCCCAGTAAGTAATTTGCCCCGTCAATGGCAGGGCAAGCGATCTCAATGTTATGTTTGTCAGAGTTACTTTGGGCAATTCTTAGGCTCACTATAGGCTCTAGAATATCGAGTGTAGAGGTGATATCTGGTGTGACGTTATGTTCATCTATATCACTTAAATTACTGTTAAACAATAATAATGTCTCAGGTATGGAGCTTTATGTTTATGTGGCAACGGGGTCTGAAAATCCTCGTGTCGGTGGTTCAAATCCGCCCCCGGGCACCATTTAATCAAACACCGGTTTCAATACCTTATGCTGCAAAGCCGGACAGTTGCAGTTCCAGCAGGCGTTCGCCATCTTTGGCCAGGATTTCGGGTTTGCGCGTGACCAGCATCCGCAAGACAAGGCTCTGGATGACGCCGAAAATCAGTGCCGCCGCATCCGCAGGATCAAGGTCTTTGCGAAAGGTTCCATCTGCCACCGCGGCTTTTACTCCCCGCTCAAGCGCGTTGCGAAACTTACCAGTCGCAATCTGAATGCTGTTTTGCACAATCGCTTGGCTGTTTTTCTGGTCTCGGATCAACATGAATTCAGGCAATGCCGGATATTTTTGAACAAGTTTCATATGTCCCAGAACCAGTTTTT
>Ga0256834_1000753_pt1 | contig 22790 bp, 21 predicted proteins | sample 4281140metaG_FD_190536 | JGI IMG/M metagenome (GOLD analysis project Ga0256834, IMG submission 190536) | Hydrothermal vent microbial communities from East Pacific Rise, Pacific Ocean - 4281-140 | ecosystem: Environmental > Aquatic > Marine > Hydrothermal vents | place: Pacific Ocean: East...
TTTCAAAACACCTAAGGAGGCTTTACTTGAAGAAGTTGCTTAGGAAAAATTGCACTTGTTACTTGAAGTTACATACTTCAGGTATATATTCCTTAAGTACAGAACCACTAGATGAGCTTTTATGGGCACATTATGGGAATTCACATAAAGGTTTCGGTATTGAATATTCACTTGACACTTTAATAGATTTTACTAAAATGGAGAATCATAAAATACCAGTTAAATATCAAAACAATCCTCCTCAAGTGCATGTAAAGGATATTATACATCAAGATAGCCCTCACAGCATCATATCAAAGTTACTAGGAACAAAATCTAAGAAATGGAAATATGAGAAAGAAATAAGAGTTGTTACATCACAATCTGGTAAACAAGAGTATGATTATCGTGCAGTAACTGCAATTTATTTTGGATTAAGAATGTCAGAAAAACAAGAGACTGAAATAATGAAAAGACTTGCAGGAAGAAATATCAAATATTATAAAATTGTTTTAAACAATACCTACACATTTATGAAAGAAGAAATAAAAGATAGATTCATAAATAGCAAAAAATATAAATCATTGAGTGAGTATTTATATAAAGCTGCAGAGATAGTACGTAGAGAACCATATTGTAATTTAATAAAAATGGTTGAATTTTCTCCTGATAGGAGTACACCAAATAATCCTATAATTTTTGTTCAGTATAAAAGATCAGAGAACAAGTGGAAAACCCATTATCTTAGTATTCCTCAAATTGATGAAAAATATACACAAATTACAGACTTATAATGCTATTTACGGTGCATTTGAATTGAATATAATGAGACTTAGACTAGAAGGAAAAGTTTAATTAGCTTTACATATTCCCACTGAATACAGATGGGAATTAGACTAAAATTTTGCGGTACCAATTTGGCTCCACAAAATTTTAAACTTATCTTTACTATTTTATAATAAACACACCCCATCTTCAATAAACAAAGAGTATCCTACCTCCATGCAAAACAAAAACAAAAACCTACAAATCGCCCTCCTCATGATAGCCACGCTTGGTATCATGTCTTTGGCATCACTATTGTTTCATCTTTACCACTCATCAACCATACATTCTCAAACATCCCTAACATTGAGTTTCTCTCTAAGTTGATGCTTCACTTATATATGAAGTAATTCTAGTACTACTTATCAAAACCCTCAGCATCACGACTCGGTACTTTTTTCAGTATAGAAAGCAAATGTTCTGCACTTCCATTGTCTGCTTTTTCTTGTAGATAGAAGTTACTTTTACTTTCAAATAATGTAAACAATAATTTATAGATATCAATCATAATTTTATTCATATATCATTATATGTGATACGTACTTAATTTATTATAAACCAATCCCTAACATTGAGTTTCTCTCTAAGTTGATGCTGACGATTCCTCATTAAAAGGTAAACAGATATTTAAGCTATACTAGAACTACTAGGAGCTGTTATGAAAGCTTTATATTTACTACTTATACTTTTACCTACCTATGGATGCACCAAAGAGATGACTCTAAAAACCGAAGATACCAAAGTGACCTATAAACAGCACTCTTTCCAAGACGTATGGCGTGAAGTTACTTCTGACCCATTAAGTACCTTACCCCAAAACACAGTCACCTTTGGAAAACTCTTTACCTTTACAAAGAATATCATCTTTAATGATGCCAAGCGTACACTAGTAGACCGTAGAGACATTATAGAACCCTTTGACAAACTTGCCCACCCCAATGGCGTATGCTTCAAAGGAGTCTGGCAGATAGACAAAGCCAATCCATACAGTGGGTACTTCAAGCAGCACTCTAAAGCCCTCATCATCGCACGTGCTTCTAGGGCACTCTCTAAGACCAAAAGTGGTGACATTCGTGCCTTTGGTTTTGCAGGGAAGCTCTTCCCTACTACCAACGTAAAACAGAGTAATAAAGAGCATACAGCAAACTTTTTTGCCATAGATGACTTAGGTGGTACAGATGCCCTACACTACACCGATGTAGCCATGACCAACGAACCAAGCGTCACCACCACAAGTGCGGTACTCAAAAATATGCTCTATGCCCTCAAAGTCACCAAAGCCTTTAGTGACGCAGACAGTCACTCTAGTCTACGACAACTCTATGAAATCTCAGAACTAGAAGAGAAAGACAAAAGCAACATCATCACACCTAAGTGGATCAAGATATCTGCTAGGAGTGGACAAAGCATAGATGCCCAAGATTTTAGAAAAGAGTTTGTGTTAGAGAAAGGTCAAAAGATAGTCTTTGACATCGCTGTGGCTAGTAAAGAGACGGATGGCAGAAAAGAGAGTGGCAGACCATAGGTAGCATTACTTTTGATACCTCTGTAGTCTCAGATACCTGTGACCACAGACTACACTTTCATCATCCTGTGTGGAGAGATGATTTGAGGTATTTTTCATTTTAAAATGTTTATGCTATGATAGACTTATATTAAAAAAGGATTTATATCATATGAAAACATTTACTTTATTACTGAGCCTTTTATTTCTTGTTTCTTGTACTGAACATAAAAATACCATCATAGACTACCCAAGTGCCACACATAAAAACTTAGCTGAAAACAAAAAACTATGGAAAAATAAAAACATACAAAACTACAGTTTTGTCGTACGAAAGTCATGTTATTGTCCACATGAAGAAAATAGACAAATAACCGTTCAAAATGATACTATAAGCGAAGTGAAGTTCATCCCTAGTAATACTACTTTAGCCCGTGTAACTAAAGTAAAAAAAGTAGATGATTATTTTAACATCATACAAGAAGCCTTAGATAAAAATGCATACAAACTTACCGTAAACTATGATAAAACATATGGCTTTCCCACTCAAATATCTATAGACTATAATGAACAAATGGTTGATGAAGAAATATCTTATACATTGACACATTTTCAAAAAGATAAAGACAATATAGCGTGTCCAGAAATATATATGCCTGTATGTGGAAAAATAAACATACAGTGTGCTACAACACCTTGTGAAACTATTAAAAAAACATTTACAAGCCAATGTTTTCTAAATGCTAATCCAAATGCAACGTATCTTAAAGATGGAGAGTGTTAGAGTTCAATAAGCCTCTATAAATATCGTCATTTTAATACCAAGTGTATTGAAACTTCACGCGTAAAGAATCAGTATTTATATCTGCATTATTTTCATCTATATTGATATGCATATACGTAGCTTCTACGCTCATGTGAGGAAGTAAATCATGCCCTATTCCAATACCAAATCCAGAACCTGTTGTACTACCATTATTATTTATATCACTTATAGAACCAAATCCTAGCATGCCTGTTGCATAAAGTCCTGATGTCTTTGTAAAGTAATAGTCTGCTCCAATACCTGTAATGCCTACCTGAGTGCTACTCGCGTTAAAGGTATACCAATCCACTTGATTTGTGTAATATACTGAAAATTGTTCATTAAAAGCGTACCCTAGTTTAAAAGAAGTTGCCACCCCCATTGTTCTTTCATCAAATTGGGTTCCATTCTTAAATTCTATCTCTGTTGAGACACTTGTGACACCAATGCCTAGTCCAACTATAAACCCTTGTTTGTTATTATCAAAGACATCTGCTATAGCTGGCAAAGAAAGCATCCCTGCACATAAGGTACTTAGTATTATTTTTTTCATTTCTTATCCTTTTTTTATTCATTAATATTATATTATAATAGAATTAAAATGCTAAATTCTCTATAAAAAAGATTTAGTATTTAATTATAATACTTACTAGTATTGTACTAATTTAATAATTTTGTGATACACTATAGTATTAAAATAAAATACAAAGGTTTATTTATGTTAGTCAATCCCTTTCGTTTTGACAAAGAAGTATCAGGTAGCCACTTTTGTGGGCGTAAAAAAGATATCAAGCAATTAGTAGGTCATATACACAATGGAGCAAATGTTATCATGTTTGCTAAAAGAAGGCTAGGTAAATCTTCTTTGGTAAAAGAGATATTTCAAAACCACCTAGACAAATATATGCTAAAAACACATATAGACATCTACTCTGTATCTAACACCAAAGAACTCTATGACAAACTTAAAGTAGGCATAGCCCAAAGCCTTAGTGGCACAGAAACAAGCTTAGACAAATTACAGTCTATGGTCAGTACTGTGCAGTCCTATTTTGGAGGTGCTAAAATCTCGTTAAAGCTTACGCCCTCTCCTTCTTTTGACATAGAACCACTCTCTAAAATTTATGATGAAGCCATAGGAGAGTTGTTAGAAGGATATTTTAATTATTTAGAAAGTAAAAACCTTCATGCTGTTATTGCTATAGATGAGTTTCAAAAGATTGTCTCACTCCCTGAAAATGACAAGATAGAAGAAGTACTCAGAACAGCCATTAGTAAAAGAAAGAACTGTGCCTTTATCTTTACAGGATCTAGACGTAATTGGCTACTTTCTATGTTTAACTCACCCGATAGACCTTTTTATAAACTAGGACTAGAGCATCATCTAGGTGCCATTAACGAAGATGTATTTTATGCATGGATACTCAAAAACCTAGCCAAAAAAGAAATATTTATCAGCCAAGAAGCCTTTAGCTATCTGTATGAAGAGTCTCATGGAGAAACACGGTTCATACAACTCATTTCGTATATGATATTTGAAGAGGAAGACAAACTAAACATCGTAGACAAAGAGAAAATACAACACTACATACATGCAGTGGTTACTAACTCATTTTCTTTAGCTACGTACTTTAACACCTTTTCTATTGTCCAACAAAATGCACTGAAAATAGTCGCTAAAAGTGGGGGAAAAGATATTTATGCGGTAAAGACATTAGAAGAATATGGTATTAAAAAAGGTTCATTCCAAGGTGCTATTACTAGGCTACTTGACCTAGGTGCCATTTATACAGATAATGAAGACAATAAACGTTACCTCTTTGAAAATGTAGAGCTAGGGATGTGGCTTCGTAGTTTATGATATCTTAGAAGTAATGGATTCCTATATATATTTCCGCTTCGGTAAACTCACCATATTTTGCTTTTTCATAGATTCCAGCGGTACCTTCTGCAAAGAAAAAAGCATTACTTGCAAACTTTACTTTGCCACCACGTATACGGTATTGAAGTAAGGTTTGGCTTTTCTTAAAAGCTTGACTTAGTGTATATCGCTTCAAATGTTGATACATTGTCTTTGTCAACATTTACAATAACAAAACCATCATCACCCACAACAGCTCTTCTCCAACTATGGCTAGACTTAATTTGAGGAAGTGATGCACGAATTTTTTGTACGATACTAAACCTTAATGCCATATAGTCACCTTGCATGAGTGATCGTAATTACTTTATATATGTTAAAGCAGAAGGTAAGTATAGCAAATTATTTAGATTTAAAAAAAAGAGGAAAAAATAGAAGTGTGGAGTCTGCTACAGAGTGTTAGCACTGCTTTTTTATAAGCTGTAACACTCTGTGTATCTAATCGGTAAAGTATATACTTTGATTTTTAGATGTTAAACATCTGTTTTTTAACGCTTATTTAGAACTTTTTACCATTTCAAAGAGACAAAATGCAGGTGCTTTTTTTGCTACAAGTGTACCACAGTTATCTGCTATATTTACCTTGTGTGCATTGGCTATAAATGCTGAAGTATGTCCACTTTTACTATATACTTTAGCCATTTCAATAGCCAATTTACAGTTACTTACTGTTGTAGTATCTTTTTTCATAAGTACGTTTGCAAAATAGTTTTTTTCAAAAGGCATCTTAGATGCAATATTTCCACAGTAAGAAACTACTTTGTCTTTATAAAAAGCAAGTGTTGCTTTTGATACTTTACTATTATCCATCGTTGATTGAAAGCTTTTTGCTTCGTCGATATATGTTTTACATGTTTCTACAGATTCATCTGCTTGTATATTTACTAGTCCAAATGTAGCCAATATTGCTATGATAATTATATTTTTCATTGTATATCCTTATATTATATATTTTCAAATATAACCGAACTATAGCAGTTAAAACTTAATATAATATAAAACTCTTATGATAAAAATAACCTATAGTTATATGATATGAAGGGGTTTCATTTTACAAAAAGATTGATTTATACACCTCTTCATCATACGTCACATGTACCTTACCCTCACCATACTCAATCACAGGACGTTTAAGTAAATAGTTTTCTTTTGCCATCCATGCTATCTTGCCTTCATCATCAAGATTCAGTTCTTTAAGTCCTAAGTCTCTGTACTTTTTCCCTTTGTTATTGAACAGTACATTAATATCTAGGTGTTCTAACCAATAGCGTATTTTATCTTCTCCTACCTGCTCTAATTTGTAGTCTACAAAGTCAAAGTCTATGTCGTGCTCTTTCATAAATTTTCTTGCTTTACCTACAGTAGAGCAGGTTTTTATGCCATATATTGTCATATTTGTTCCTTATTACTTACTATCATAGTGTACTAGACTGCACCTTGTTCTATCATCGAGTCTGCTATTTTTCTAAAGCCTGCTATATTTGCACCTGTGACTAAGTCACCTTCACATTTGAACTCTACTGACGTTTCATAGGCTGTTTTAAAAATATCACTCATGATACCTTGCAATTTAGTATCGACTTCGACAAAACTCCACTGAGACATACTTGAATTTTGACTCATTTCTAGTTGTGAGGTAGCTACGCCTCCTGCATTGGCTGCTTTCCCTGGAGAAAAGAGTATATTGTTTTCCTTTATGTATTCAACTGCATTATGTGTACTAGGCATGTTTGCCCCTTCATTGACCAAGATACAACCATTTTTATGTAACGCTTTTGCATCTACAAGTGTAAGCTCATTTTGTGTAGCACTTGGAAAAGCGATATCACACTCCAAGTGCCACACGGCATGGCCACCCTCAGGGTATTTACTTAAAGGGATATACTCACACACACAATCTGCTCTGGCATATTCTTCTAATGATGTATGGTGTATCTCTTTGATGGCTTTAAGTGTAGACAGATCAATGCCATCTTTATGGTAAATGGTCCCTTTACTGTCAGAACAACTTATAGGTATAGCACCCAAATCATACAGTTTTTCTATAGTATAGATAGCAACATTACCCGCACCAGAGACGGCACAACGTTTACCTTTTAAGCTTTTCTCATATTTATTTAAAAAGTTCTCTGCAAAATACACTGATCCGTACCCTGTTGCTTCTTTACGTGCTCTAGAACCTCCCCAGTTTAATCCTTTACCCGTGAGTATACCATCAAACTCACCCGTAAGCTTTTTATACTGCCCAAATAAATAGCCTATCTCTCTTGCACCTACACCTATATCACCTGCGGGGACATCTTTATGTTTACCTATATGTTTATAAAGTTCATTCATAAAGGCTTGACAAAATCGCATAATTTCATTGTCACTTTTGCCTTTAGGATCAAAGTTAGATCCCCCTTTTGCTCCACCTATTTGTAGACCTGTCAAAGAATTTTTAAATATCTGTTCAAATCCTAAAAACTTCATAATTCCTAAGTTTACAGAAGGATGAAAACGAAGTCCGCCTTTATATGGTCCTAGAGCTGAATTAAACTGTACTCTGTAACCAAAATTTGTTTGTACTTTCCCAATGTCATCTATCCACGTTACTTTAAAGATAATGCTTCTCTCAGGAATGACTATACGCTCTAATATATTTTGTGCTTCATAACGACTGTCTTCATCTAGAAGAGGTAACAAAGATATAAGTACCTCTTCTACAGCTTGATAAAACTCATCTTGCCCAGGGCTCATCTCTTCAAGAGTATTTAAAATTCTTTCTATATATGCTTTACTTGACATCTTACTTCCTGTTTTTGTATAATTTACTATGATAAATTGTATCTTAAAATGATTGTCTACTCAATTAAGCATTACGCCAGACTCAAAATGACACATCTTTTTGCCATCGTCTGTGTACATACTAATCATACACCTTACTATCAAACGTTAGTTTTATAGGGTCTATAAGGTTTTTATTGAACTTTTTCAAGTCTATTTTAAAACGGTACTTCTCCACGGTTTCTTTCACATGGTTAAACAAATCCTCATCCGAGATAAACCCTAGATTATATTTACTCATACCTTTATATCCCTCATATCATTGAGTAATGCTACCAATGATTTTCCCATAGCATACGACAAGTTCATAGGTACTGCATTGCCTATTTTTTTAATCCCTACTATAAAAATACGTTCACGCTTTTGAGGCACATCATAGTGTATACCTTTGAGGACAGTAGGTTCTAAAACTTCGTAGCCCATGGACTTAAATACTTCTACCATCGTCTCCAAAGTTCGCCCACCATCATGGCTTTTTAGCCCTTTGACATTTTCAGCCAAAAAAACCTTTGGTTTTGACTCTTTTAATGCTCGAGCAAACTCATAAAAAAGCGTCCCTCGTGTGTCTTCCATCCCTCTTTTTTTACCTGCATAAGAGAAAGCCTGACAAGGAAAACCACCCGTTAAAATGTCTACACCTTTATAAGGCTTAAAGTCTATTTTAGCAATGTCTCCATGTATCACATTCCAATGCGGACGGTTTTTCTTTAAGGTTTGAGTAGCATAACAATCAAAGTCATTAAGAAGTAAATGTTCGATGCCAGCTTTTTCCATACCAAGAGCCATTCCACCTGCCCCAGCAAAAAGCTCAATACTCGTATACGAAGTAGTATTATTTAATAATGAATCAATTAATTGCTGTGCTTCACTCAAATACTACTCCTATAGTTAATTTTACTTATTATACTAAAGTAATAACAAGATAATAGAATAATATGGCAAATTGACATACTTTTTCTCACCCCCAAAATATACAAGTAGGGTCTGCTTCTATTTCGTCTAAACACACTTGCATGTCTTTTTGTGGTTCTAATCCCTCATATTTTATCCATTTTCCATTACCTAGTATGCAGTAAAGTTTCCAAGTCATACTCTTTTTCTCGTATTTAATTTTTGCAATGGGTATATCTATCCATACTGACTCATCATCCCACTTAGGTCTAGATTCCATGAGAGTAATAGTATTTTTCTCAAATTCATATTTTGATTTTACTTGATGCTGCACGCGCAAAGGTACCATATTTTTACAGTATTTTTGTATCTGCATAGTGGCTAGCTGCTTTTGTATGGGTGGTACGGGCATATGTTTCCTTTAATTCCTTAGAGTCAATACATCTTTGATGATTCCAAGCATTCCATCGCCTTTGAGTTGTGTTTTAAACTCTACTTTCACATCACTGTCTAAAGATACAAACAAAGCCTCTGCATGTTTTATCTTTTGGCTTTCTTCTGCTCTTAAGTCTCTGTCTGATTTTACATCTTTTGTTTCTACTATGAGGTTTAATGTTTTCTTTCCATCTGTATGCTTTACCACGTAAGCAAAGTCTGGACTATACGTGCCTCCACCTGCTACAGGTATGCGTATGGAGTTTTTTGGTATCTTGGTAAAGACAGTTACTGCATCTATACTTTTGCTTATATTTTCTTTTTCCAAATCAGAATCATAAAATATCTCTTCAAACAGATAACTCTTAGGTGTACTACCTTCTTCAAACTTCACACCTATGCTTGAGGCATTTATGGTCTCTTTAGGGCTACCATCTTCATAGGTAAAAGTAGTTGGGTGTATAGATGCCTTATTTGAGATTTTGTTGTAGCCTATGGAGAAGTTATTGATGGCATTATCCATGAGGTATTGGTTAAAGCCCATGCGTATGGTTCGTATGGTTTGCATGTTTAAGTAGTTGTTTATGTTTAACTTAGCTTTTAACCCAACAAAAACTTCATGAAGTGTGTGCATGTTGACACTCAACACAGATGCAAGCTCTAGCAAAAAGTCTTTGTATGTCATGGTAACGATAGGCAGTATCTCATCTTCTATACTCTCTAGTATTCTGTACGTTGCCACAGAGTCTTCAAACTCCAATTTAGCCGTTGTAGTAGCAACCCCTTGGGGTTTGAATCGTTTTATGTTTTCTTCAAAGTAGCCCTCTACCAATGCTTTAAACTTTACTTCACTTTCTACCTTGTACTCTAACACCACCTTTTGGTTTATACTCTCCCACAGCTCTTTTAGTTCTGCGTATTGCCCAGCTTTTATGGTAGTTTTGTTATTTGTATCACCAGCATTACGCACTTTACCACCTTGTAGTCCAGTAGTAAATGCATCAGGAAAGAGTGCTTTGGTTATTTGGTAGCCACTCTCTTTAAAGTCATTGTTTCTCTTGATGGCTTGAAGCTCATCTAGCTGCTTCAAAAGTGCCTCTTCTTCTATGCCGTACTGCTCAACTATTTTTCTGATGGTCTCTTTGTCTAAGGTATGAGGTGTGACAGTCTCGTCTATGGTTCCAGACTTATCGTTTATCTCTTCCACCAAAGAACGCACAAAGTCTTTTTCCGTAAAGTCCACATAGTAGTGTAAGTCAAAAGTCTCTTCTTTAACCCTAGACATGTATTCATTCACAGGTAGTCTAAGCCCACGCCCAACCTCTTGAAGTTTAGAAGTCACAGAACCTGATGAACGCAGTTTACATATCTGAAAAACATTGGGGTTATCCCACCCCTCTCTTAAAGTCCATTTAGAAAATATAAAACGCCGTACATTGTCCAAAGAGAGTAAAGACTCTTTGTCATGTAGTATCTCGTTTATCTCTTTTTCTATCTTCTCATCTTTTTCAGAATTGTCTTTAGAAAAGTACCCACCATGTATGAGTGACAAGTCTTTAAGCGACTTTTTCAAGTATGTTTTGTAAAACCCATCTTCTTCTGTTTTGAGTAGCTTCTCCATATGTCCTTTGGCGATGACTTCAAACTTAGACTTTAGAGACCCTGTTATGTTGTTTCCATCACGGTAGCCTTCTATGTCATCTATGAAAAACAGAGTCAAAGACTTTATCTTTACTTCTCTTGTGAGCAGTTCTCGTTCCAGCTCAAAGTGTCTTTTAACCGTTCTTTCTATCATCTTGTCTTGTAAGCTAGAGGCATACGAGTATGGGTTTATAGTCATGTTTTTAGTAAGTACTAAGCCGTTCGAGAGTACTACCTTAGACTTATTCATGTCATCTATGCTCAAACCCTGCATCTGCTCATGTACCTTTAAGAGTGATGCTTTTTTGATGAGTTTATGGCTAGATTTTTTGCCATTTACATTGAGTTCAAAATGGGCTTCAGTAGTAGAACTTGACTTAAGTGTAAGCCCTATGCCCTTCCCATCTTCAAACTCCTCTACATGTGCCACCACTCCTTTTACTAAGTTCTTGTTAAACGAGTCTACTGCAGAGAGTTTATACACAAGGTTTTTTATGTCTCCATCAAAAGTAGCCCCATAACGCACGATGTACTGTGACTTAAATTTCTCTATGTTTTTCCATGTGGCATTGGCTGTTTTAAACTTATGAGGTTCATCTACTATGGTAAATGGCTTGACTGAAGCTATAGCCCCAAATGCCGTGTTGTACTTGTCAAAAAGACTCACATCAAACTTTTTACTCATGGTATCGGAGTTTATCATCCCTGCGTTTATGATGAGTACATGAATGCTCTTCGTCCCAAAACTGTTAGCCTCCACAAACTGACTCACTGCTTGTGGCATGTATTCTTTTTTCTTTTTACTGCCTTTTTTACTCTCTACTATGTATGTTTTCATCTCACAGTTGTACTCTTGTCTAAAGTGTTCCCTACTGGCTTTAGACTTTAAAAAATTTACCGTTCCTGCTTTTATGGAAAGAGTAGGCACGATGACTATAAACTTACTAAGCCCCAAGTTTTTTTGTAACTCAAACATCATCTTAGTGTAGGTGTACGTCTTACCAGTCCCAGTCTCCATAGAAATGTCCAAGATGTTTGAGCCTGCTTTTCTATACTTATCATCAACAGCAAAGTTCTTTTGTAAAGCAAGCATATTGTTACCAAGTTCAAAATAATTTAGCTCTATCTTCGGGTTAGAAACATTTGCCATCGCTTTGTCTTCATCTGCAACTGCATATGCCCCATTGAAAGCAGCCATAAGTGCGTCTGTAGCCTTAACCTGATGCTCTAAATTACGCTCAAATTTAAACCCTGCCATTAGTACCGTACCACCATCTCTACATCTATCTCTTTTTTATTGGTATACACATTCAACGCTTCTTTTAGCTCTCTTTGGTACTTACTGTCAAAGTTGTAGCCAAAGAGTACAAGTTTTGAGGGTTCAAAGGTTTTGTCCTCATCTAGCTTTGCCATGAGAGATTTCAAAGCTTCTGTACTAAAGCCTTTTTGCATAAAGTAAAGGGTATTGGCTCCGTACTGTGCCTTATATGTACCTAGCATCACTGCTTCAAGCGGCTCTGTTAGTTTAGAACCGTCATAGGCTTTCCATGTTGTAAGCAGCGTTTCTAACTCTGCCTCATCTAAGTCTCTTCCATTAAAAAGTTTTGTGTCATCATCTAGCTCTTCTATGTCGTCCATGTAGCCCTCAAAAAGTGGCATAGTCTCGTAAATCTTGAAGCCACTTTTATCATTTAGCTTCTCAGAGGCTTTTTTTATGCGTGCCTTAGTGATGTCAAAGATGGTCTCATACCCTGCTTTATGGGCTTCACTCTTTACATCTGTCATTTCAGGTATTTGCACGGTTATAAACTTACGGTTTCCTCCGTCTTCTGCATTGAGTGCCATCACTGCGTGGGCTGTTGTGCCTGAACCTGCGAAGAAGTCTAGGATTGTGTCATTTTCTTTTGAATTACTTAACAAAATTAAATTTTTTATTAGTTTAGTTGACTTTGGGTTACTAAAAATATTTTTTATATCATCAAATAGTTGAGTCATTTCATTATTGGCTTCTTGATTATGTCCAAACACATCATGATTCCACCAATTTGTAGCAGATTGTCCCTCTTCTTCTCTTTCAAATTTATAATATTTCTTTCGAGGAGAACCTTGCCCATTTTTGGGAAAAATAATTCTATTATCCTTCAATAACATTTGAAAAGTTTTCTCTTCTCCCATCCATACTTCATCATAAACTTTACCTGTTGGTGTAATTATACTATAGTGACTACCTCCTTGGTCTGAACCAGCTTTCCAAGGTTTAGTTGCCCAATCTCCTTTTGGGTCATTATCAGAATTCGAGAAATCTCCTGTCAAAGCTAACTTACCTACACCAGATTTTTTATAAGCCTCTTTATTTTTACTATAAGCTAAAATATGTTCTGCAACCAAACCAATCATTTTAGTTTTATCATTGGGTTGATTGTGTCGTCTTCTCCAATGAATATGCCCTTCAAAATTCTCCTCCCCAAACACTTCATCACAAAGCAGTTTAAGTTGAGAGACTTCATTGTCATCTATGGAGATAAATATAACCCCATCTTCCCGTAAAAGTTCACGTGCCACATAAAGTCGTGGGTACATAAACGTAAGCCATGCAGAGTGAGAGTTAGACTTGGAAGAGGTAAACTCTAGTATGCGTTTGGCTTCGTCTTCATCAATGCCTGCTAGTTTACTCAACTCTTCTTTGGTAAATTTTCTGTCATCGTTGTACACAAATCCATCTCCACCTGTGTTGTAAGGTGGGTCTATATATATCATCTTTATGGACTCAGAGTAGGCATTGCTTAGGTGCTTCAACACCTCCAAGTTATCGCCTTTTATGAGTAAGTTTTCGCTACCTTTGTTTAACTCTTTTACGTTATGTGTCTTGTCTTCTTTAAGCAAGGTACGTGGCACTTCATTGGCTAGTAGCCTAGCATAAGACTTGCCTAGCCAGTTGAGTGAGTAACTCTCTTTACTTAGTCCTAGTCCTGCATCGCCTACCAGTTCTTCCATCTTATGGCTGATGAAGTGACCCTCCTTATCAAAACAGTTTGGAAAGTGTTGTTTTAGAAGGGCTAGCTGTTTGGAGTTAGCTGTAGTGTGAGTGTTATCATAGATAGACTCAGTTTTTATGGCATTTTTACTAGGCATGTTGTCACTTTGTATATGATTTTTATAGACATTATTTTAGCGTAAAGTTAGTATAATCCTACCATGAATACCCTACCCATACACCAAGTCCTCCCTGAAGTCATAGAAAAACTAAACAGCCTCACCAGACTAGTACTCCAAGCACCACCAGGAGCAGGTAAAACCACAGCACTTCCTCTAGCACTCCTAAATGAGCCTTGGCTCAAAGGCAAGAAGATACTCATGCTTGAGCCACGCCGTTTGGCTGTGCGTTCAAGTGCAGCCCGTATGGCTGAAATGCTTGGTGAAAAGGTAGGAGAGACTGTAGGCTACCAAGTAAAGATGGACTCAGTACAGAGTAAGAAAACACGCATACTCATAGTCACAGAGGGCATACTCACACGTAAGCTACAAGCAGACCCTAGCTTAGAAGACATAGCCCTTGTTATATTTGATGAGTTTCATGAACGTTCACTCCATGCGGACTTATCTCTTGCTTTGACACTAGAGTCACAGTCTGTGCTACGTGAAGACTTAAAAGTACTTGTTATGTCTGCTACGCTTAACACTACTGGCATCTCAAAAGTGCTGGACAATGCACCCATCATCACTTCTGAAGGACGTGCCTACCCAGTGGAGTCTGTGTTCTTACCTACCACAACACCACAGCCAAGTAAAAAAGAACTTCCAAGCTACATCTACAGACTCATAGTTAAACTGTTACATGAGGAAGAAGGCAACATCCTTGTCTTTCTCTCAGGTGTAGGCGACATCAAGAAAGTAGAGAAACTCTTACTCACCCATACACTAAAAGATGTCTATATCTCGATACTCTACGGTAACTTAAGCAAAGAAGCACAAGACAGAGCCATAAAAGCTCCACCCAAAAGTACAAGAAAAGTAGTCCTTGCAACCAACATTGCCCAAACCTCCCTTACCATAGAGGGCATCAAGATAGTCATAGACTCTGGACTACACAATGTCTCTGTGTTTAGCCCATTTTCGGGCATGAACAAGCTAGAGTCTCAGCACATCTCACAAGACTCTGCCACCCAAAGAGCAGGACGTGCAGGACGAACTTCAGCAGGTAAGTCGTACCACCTTTGGCATAAGTCTAAGATACTCCTAAAACACGACACCCCTGAGATACTCTCTACAGACCTAAGCCAGCTCATGCTAGAACTAGCCCTCTGGGGAAACGACGACATAAGCCAACTCTCATGGATGGATTTACCACCCTCTACTTCTTTACACCATGCCAAAACACTACTCACAGACTTAGGAGCCTTAGACAAGGACGGTGGCATCACAGCCCATGGCAAGGCTATGGCGAAGTACCCCATGCACCCACGTTTAGCCCACATGATGCTCAAAGCCAAAGAGCTAAACCTTAGCTACGAAGCCTCCCTCTTGGCAGTACTCATCAGCGAAAAAGACATCTACCGTCAGTCTTTTGGCTCGTCAGACTTACGTGAACATGTCTCAGTACTGCATGACATCCGTACTCAACACAGCATCAACACCCAAAACATCAACCTATCTCAGTGCAAGAATCTCCTAGCCAATGCCAAACGCATCGAAAAACAACAAAACCCTACCATAGACCTAGAACTATTGGGTGTACTTCTAGCCTTCGCTTACCCAGACCGTATAGCCAAACTACGTGGAGACAAAAGCTCTACTTACTTACTAGCCAATGCCAAAGGTGCAGTTCTCCACCAACAAGACGAGCTTTTCAACACAGGGTGTTTAGTCATCGCAGACCTTGATGCCAAAACCACCAACGCGACCATCTACAAAGCCATCGCCATAAGCCATGCACAGATAGAAGAGCATTTGAGTGAACAGCTACAAACGCACGAAGATGTCACATGGAACGAAGAGCAAGAACGTGTGGAAGCAAGACGAGTCACGAAGCTAGGAGCCATTACACTAAAAAGCATAGCCGTAAAAAGCCCCTCAACAGACAAAGTAGCAGAAGTCCTCATAGAAGAACTCGAAGAGTTAGGGTTAGATGCACTTAACTGGAGTAAAGAAGCGTTAGCACTCCGCCAAAGAGTAAATTTCCTCACGCACCATAGCTTAGACTTCCCCGATTTTTCAGACAGCTACCTACTTGAAAATATGGATGTATGGTTAGCACCCTACCTAGGCAACATCACATCACTCAAAGCATGTAAAGGGCTAAACCTACATAACATACTACTAGGTCTGCTAGACTACGAACAAACACAAATGCTAGACACACAAGCCCCTGCCAAACTAAAGGTAGCCTCAGGTTCAAACATAGCCATAGACTACGCTGACACAACGCAACCCATCTTAGCAGTACGCCTACAAGAAATGTTTGGGACACAAGAAACACCTAGCATACTAAACGGCAAAGTTAAACTCATGCTACACCTACTCTCCCCAGCCCACAAACCCATGCAAATAACGCAAGATTTAGAAAGCTTCTGGGCAAATACGTATGCAGATGTGAAGAAAGATTTAAGAGGGAAATATAAAAGGCACTATTGGCCTGATGATCCTTTGGAGGCGAAGGCTACGAGTCGGACTAAGAAGTGGATGTAGGATTTATTTTGGTATAATTTACCCTAGTTATATTTCACGAGATTGGATACCTGATGAATAATTCTAAACAACGACTCAATGATGTTTTTTTCTATGGACTTTACATGGATGAAGAGATATTAAAAAGTAAAAATGTAGTAGGTCGAAATAAGCGAACAGGCGTAGCTGATGGCTATGAACTAAGAATCGGTAACATGGCAACACTACTTAGAAAAGAATTTGCAAAAGCATACGGCATAGTCTATTCACTAAGCCATGACGAGATTGATATTTTATATAAAAAAGCAGGCTTAACAGAGTATGTGACTGAAGCTATAATCGTTAAACTAGAAGATGGAACATCTATCGCAACATTATGTTGCAATTTGCTAAATCCACCTAAAGATGACGAAACCAATGAAGAATATTATAAAAAATTAATAGATTGTATGAGAGGGTATAACCTTACTTTACCTCAAAAAGTATAACTAATAGTATAATCCTTATGACGAATGTGTGACAGTATCTAGAATTCTCTACATGGTGGATATGACCCACCCTACAAAAACCTATAAATATTCGTAGGGTGTTGTGCCCTCACAACAGCAAAACTTTATATGCATAAAAATATTGTTTCATCTGTTTCAAGCTATTGGTGTTGTCGTGGGACAACACCCTACAGATATATAACCTAAAATATTTTGTTTTATAGTGTCCCATGATATAGACTAAACTTCACCTTACTTGACATAAATTGTATCTTTCAATATGAGTTCTTTTACATAAGACTTTAAATACTGCTCTCTGGCAATATCAACACTTCGGTTAAATGCTGTAGATAAATACTCATTGAGAGATACTTTTAAATCATGTATATTTTTCGTACCTTCTTCAATCTCTATCAAAACATTTAGATCACTATTGATAGTTTATTCATCTCTTGCAAATGATCCAAATAAACCAAGTTTAGTTAGTTAATATGTTTCAACTATATACGTATGATTTTCTTGTGAAAAATTTAATATTTCTTTTTTAGTGTTCATAAAATAATTTTATCATAAAACTGGTTGATTGCACTTTATGTTTGGCTAAGGAAGTGATATCATACAGGAATCATGTAAACTATTTATTGAAACCAATAAAAGAGGAGTGGTTAGGAAATGGGGTTCTAGAGGTAACCATTGTATAAGTAACTAGAAAGTAATTAAAGACTTTTTAGTTCTTCATCGTACATAATCTCTTTATCCAGTAAGATTTTACTTAATCCTTCAATTTTGTTCCAATATTCATCTACCATTTGTATCGTTTTGTCTTCTGCTTCAATCATCCATCGTTCAAGTACTTCATCAATCTTTTTATGATTATATTGTGTATGATTGAGAGCCATACTTTTATCTACAACATCAGACTCACCACTGTGTAAATTTACATAACTTACTTCTTTGTCCATGCCATAATGTGCTATGGCTTTATACGCATCTTTACTGGCTTGTTGCAAATCAGCGGATGCCTCCATATCCATACCTTCTATGACACCATATTTCTTCATTTGTACTACACGACCTGCTAGAGAAATACAAAGTCTATTTTTCATATCTTCAATGGTCATATTATTGTATGTAGAATCATAGTTATTGACTATAAAACTATTATTATTATTTCTAGGTCTTGCAGAAATTTGTCTAATTTTCATATGGGGCATCAATATTTTAGAAATTACTGCCTGTGCAGATTCACGGATAGCTGTCTTTTCAAAGATAATTTCATCAGAAATATGTGATACATCATCTCCATATTTCACGATATTAATCTGCTCTATCAAAACTTCATGTGTCATATGTGACATATTATGTCTAATACAATAAAATGATGCTTCTTTACTAACCATCTCCAACTGTGCACCTGTAAGTCCTGATGTATGAATAAGCAATTTATTCATATCAAAATTTCCTTTTGTAGGCTTGTTTTTTATCATCCGCTCTAAGAAATATTTTCTTGCTTCCTTATCTAAATGATCTACAGCAATATGTAATTCAATTCGACCTGGTCTGACAATAGCACTATCTATATTTTCTTTATAATTTGTAGCGGCAATCACAAAAACATGTTCATCTGGATTATTTGAAAATCCATCCATCTCCGCGAGTAGTTTATTTATTTGAACTTCACGTGTATTGTCTTTACCACGTGTTCCAATTGTATCAATCTCATCAATAAAAATAATAGAAGGGGCATAATCTTTTGCCTTCTTAAATACTTTCTTAATTTTGTCTAGCTGTAATAACTCTACACCTGTAATAGAAATAAATGGAAGTTCAGCTTCTGCTGCGAAAGCTTTTGCCAAAAGTGTTTTACCTGTACCTGGAGGTCCATAAAGAAGCATCCCTTTAGGTGGTTGTACATTAAAGTCCTTCAGTAATTTTGGTTCTTTTAAGAACTTAATAACCTCTTTCAATCTACTTTTTGCTACAGCATGCCCTGCAATATCATTAAAGGAGACACTTGGTATATCAAAAACTAACCCATCTTCAGAAAAATCTTTAATTCGTTTTACTTGCTTTAATCTACATGCTTGAACTTTATATGTTAATACAGCATTTTTAACAGAGAAACTATCATCAATTTCTAATTTTATATTTTTTCGAAATAACTCTTTTACAAGTTTATCTTGTTCTATATAAGGAATAAGGTTTTCATCTATAAAATCTATACATTTTTTTGAGAGTGAAATTTTTACCTGTTTTATATCTTTTTCACTCTCTTCTAAATACATCAAATAATCTGTCACTTTAGTAAAAAATGTTTCACCAATTTTATTTTTAATACGCCGTGCATCAAGTTCTGGTGCAAAAAGCAAAATCTGAGTTTTTAAAAAACTTCTAAAGTGTTTATCTACTTTAAAATCAATGTTAAACTTACTATTAAAGATATCTTTATATTTTAAAAAAGCTTTTTCACCTATAGCTTCATAAGCTACATAATTTAACTTATTAAATAAAACAATGGTTGCTTGTGAAAAACGTGAAACTAGTTCAGGAATAATTGCTTTTTGCATACCACCTGTTTTTGAGTTTCTTTTTTCTTCTCTTTTTAGAGTGTCAAGTATCATTGACTCTGCTTGAATATAATCATCATCAATAAGTTTTATAAATTTATGATCAGAATAAAGTTCTTCACCTAAACTTGAGGTAATAATAAAAATAGTTTCTCTAAAATCGACTAAAAAATCTGCGTTACCCTCATCATAAATTTTTTCTGGGTCATCATTACATGGCTGATCCGTCATTTTATCCCAACCACATGCATCTCTCATTTGACCACCTTCAAAAATAGGGAGTAAATGATTCTGTATCAAGTTATCAGCTTTTTCAAAAGCATCTAAAACGATAATAGACTTAGGGTTATCATGTACAAAACCTGTCAACTGTCCTACACTATATCCAGACCATCCCTTAGGATAACCATAGAGTTCACCACCATTTTGTTCTTGATACTGTGACATATCAAATTTTCTGATTTTATACTCTTCTAAGTTTTTTGTCATTAATTCTGCTAAATATGTCTTTCCTGTTGCTGGCGATCCCAAAAACAAGTATGTTGCTGTTGGAGTATTTTTATTCTCTGATATATTGCTTTTAATACTATTTACAATAGCTTCTATAGCTTTTTCTTGTCCAAAAAGCTCTGCAGTAAGAGCCCTTTTCATTTTGTCTGCAACTCTTATATAGTTATTACTATCATTCATTTTAGTTTTCTTTATAGTTATATTTTAGATTATTATTCTTCAAAAATGATAATATCATACGCAGATGTTTTAACCAAAGCTTTACTTATATGTACTGAACCATTACGATTTACTTTAGAGAGTTCACTACGCAAAAGATCGATTTCATTTTGCATCGTATCTATCTGTTCTTTTAATTGTAATACAATATCAACACCAGCAAGATTTACACCCATCTGACGTGTTAAACGTAAAATCAATTTCATTCTATCAATATCTTTTTGTGAATACAAACGCATGCGACCCTGAGTTCTAGAGGGTTCTACTAGTCCTTCTCTCTCATATTGTCTAAGTGTTTGAGGATGGATATCCAACATGGTAGCCACTACAGAAATAAGATAAACGGGTTCATCATAACTATGCATAATAGTATTTCCTTTACAATTATAATTTCTCTTCTAATACCTTTTTTAAGTCAGTATCAAGCGTATCTACATCTGGTAGAACCACATTGGCAATCAAATATAAATCACCTTTCATTGCTGTTTTTCTATCGGGAATACCCTTTCCTTTTAACCTAAATTTTTGTCCATTTTTTGTATTTGTTGGTACTTTCAAAGAAACCTCTTTTTCTGGTGTTTCTATCGCTATTTTACCACCAAATAATGCTTCTTTTAAAGGGACATCAAATGTTTTATAAAGGTCTTGTCCTTTTCTATCATACTCAGGAGAATCTGCAACTTCAACCTTTATGAGTAAATCTCCAGCTTGTCCTTGATGTACTCGACCTTTGCCTCGTACTCTAAGGGTTTCTCCACTTTTAATACCTGCTGGTATTTTAATATCAAAACTTTTTCCTTCCACAGTAATACTATATTTTCCACCTTGAATAGAAGTCATAAATGGGACAGTAATACGTGTAGTTATATCAAGATCTGGTGCACCAAAACCAGAAAATCCTCCTTGGGAACCACCAAATCCTCCAGAGAAGCCTCCTCCACCACCAAACATTTGACGAAGAATTTCATCTAAATCTACTCCAGACCCTTGTCCTTGTGCAAAATCATGAAAATTCTGTCCACCAAACATTTGATCACCAAATTGATCATACTGTGCTTTTTTTTCAGAATCAGACAGTACTTCATACGCACCATTAATTTCTTTAAATTTATCAACAGCACTCTCATCTTTATTAATATCGGGGTGGTATTTTCTAGCAAGTTTTCTATATGCTTTTTTAATCTCATCAGCAGAAGCACCTTCACTAACTCCTAATGTTTCATATAAGCTTTTTGACATTTTCATTCCTAATCTATTAACTTTTTACTAATTTTTTAGAATTATATCAAAAAAGTTGAGTCAATGTCAATCAACTTTAGAAATGTTTTTATTTTAAATTTTCTATTAATTTAAAACTTCTTAAGAAAAATTAAAGTAATTAGCCTGATATTTATAAATATATAATCTAAAATTAATATATTATTAGTTATAATTAAGGTAATAAATATATTTCTAGGGGGAAATTACTTATGAAACAGACATTACTATACTTATCTATTGCTCTTGCAATGGGTGGATGTACGACTAAAAAAGACTTGATTTTGTTTAATGAAACAAATGTAACATTACCAAATGCAAAAAACAGTGTTACTGATTTAAGTCATGAATCAAGATATGAATACCGTATCGTACCACATGATAGGATTTCAATAACTATGTATAATCATCCTGAGCTAGGGACAACAAGTGTTCAAAGTCAGAAACAAGATTTAAATGGTGTATTGGTAAACTCAAAAGGTCATGTTAGATTGCCATTAATTAAAAGTATCCATGTAGCTGGTCTCACGCAGACAGAAGCACAAAGAAAAATAGAAAAAGCATATGGTACATATTTAGAAGATGCTGAAGTTTCTCTTGAAGTATTAAATAAAAGAGCTTATATCCTTGGGGAAGTTAAAAACCCTGGTCCAATTAGACTTTTTAATGAAAAAGCAACATTACTTCAAATTATTGCACAAGCTGGCGACTTAAGTACATCTGCTAATAGACATGCTATTGTTGTTATGAAACATAGACGCAATAAAGTACTTACTAGAACTGTAGACCTAACAGGTAAAAATGCAATTAAAGCAGCATCAATGATGATTTATCCAAATGATATTATCTATGTAACACCTAATAATATGAAAGCAATCAATGTTGGTATAAATGATATTTTACCAGGACTTCAAGTGGCAGGAGGGATTCTGCAACCCATTGTTAGTACAAAATTTTTATTAGACTAACCGTTTATAAGGGTTCAGCTCCAAGGGCTGAACTTTTATACTAGACTTTAGATATTCTAAGAACTTTATAAATAAGTTAGAAAATATCATCCTAATACAATAAAACCTCATTAAACATTTTCTTTTACTTCATTATACTAAGAACCATTTAAAATCTTAAGGTATATTTTTAAAACCCTTTGGGGCTTTCTTGATAATATTGAATAGTAGTAACTTCTATTATTATCTAGTTAATATAAGATTAGACGGTAAGAGGTGAGTTTACACACTCACTTTCCAGAAAATTCCGT
>Ga0256834_1000754_pt1 | contig 22764 bp, 23 predicted proteins | sample 4281140metaG_FD_190536 | JGI IMG/M metagenome (GOLD analysis project Ga0256834, IMG submission 190536) | Hydrothermal vent microbial communities from East Pacific Rise, Pacific Ocean - 4281-140 | ecosystem: Environmental > Aquatic > Marine > Hydrothermal vents | place: Pacific Ocean: East...
TGTTGGCGAACCATTTGAAATGTCACGCAGATTAACAACTGAATTAAGGGACAACATTGAAAAATTAATTCATAAAAATACATAACAATGCAAATTAACTCGGACTGGCAAAAGCCGCGCCGCTTCGCTCTGCGCCTTTTGCCAGCCGGTTATTTGCGACGTTAGCCTTTTCACAACTCACACAACTTGACAGAGTGGTACTACAACAGTACCATATACCCATGCCAAGAAAAATTCGTCAACTCATCAAAGATCTTGAAAGCGCTGGTTTCATTAATCGGGGCGGCAAAGGTAGCCATCGAAACTTCTTACATGTGAAAGGTGCCGCGCTCACTATCTCAGGAAAACTTGGCGATGACGCAAAGCCTTATCAAGAGAAATTGGTCGAACAAAACATTGAGGAGGTCAAATAATGAAAGAACGTGATCGTTATTTGAAAATTGTCGAATGGTCCGAGGAGGACCAGTGCTACATCGGTTCAGCTCCAGGCTGGATTGGGCCATGTTGTCACGGCGACAATGAAGAAAAAGTCTACCACCAACTCTGCCGTATATTAGATGAGTGGATTGAAATATATAACAAAGACGGAAAACCGTTACCTGCCTCGACAATTGGCAAAACATTTTCCGGCAAATTTCAACTCAGAGCAGGGAGTGAACTTCACCAAGCTTTGGCGATAAGGGCACTGCAAGCTGGCGATAGCCTGAATAACTTCTGTGTTAAGGTCCTGCGTAAATCAGTCTCCCACTCTGAAAATTCTACAGGCTAACCAATCGCTGGAAAACGACGCGTGAATCAGGGGTGGTTCGCGTAGAGATTCTACAGGCTGGGTGCTAGCTACTGCGCGTCTCAGCTCCAAACCGTTCGGTTGCAAATATATGAAACGTTTTTACAATATTCAAGCTGGATATGACCTTTCTCAAAGAGCCGTAGATGCAACTTACGGTATCCTAAAAGGCTTTGATTATTTTGAAGACTTCGTTGATTCAACTGAATTGCAATTCGTAAAGAGTGTCGCAAAACCTATGAAAAACACTTTATACATACATTCCTTGAAAATCTGTAAAAATTATGCCTAGAACCAGCGCTCTATGACATATCTCATTCAGAAAACTTTGACTTTCTTGAATCTTATTTGAAGGTAGCTGGTATTGAACTCCCAAATTGGTTCAATGAAGAGGCTATAAATAAGCATTCTGAAGAGGTTAAGGCTTTATTTTTAGAAGTTGCAACAATTGCGGCAGAGTCTGCCTTCGAGATTCTTTTTAATGATCGAGAGTTTCTATACGAGTTTCAACTCAGACTTCGAGAAGTGATACAAAGTGACAAAACCCCACATCCCCACGAAGTTTATGAAGGTAATGGTCGAGTCAAGAGAATTACATACTACCCACGGTGGCTTGAAAAAGCTTTATTCGGCTCCTCGCTGTTTCAAGTGGGTAGCCCGAAGTTGAGTTTGCCACCGATCAGATAAATCATGGCTATAAGATTGCGATCCGTGCGATACCCTCGCGCTCTGGCTTTGGCTGCCTGAACAAGGCTGTTGAAACCCTCCAGCATTCCGTTGCTGATTCTGGAGTGAAACCAGCGAAGCACTCCGTCCCAGTGCCGAGGGAAAAGTGCTTCCTCTGGCAAAACTCCAAACAGCGAGGAGCCCTTTTTTTGGCACAGCCAACGGCAAGACTCTCTGGAAGAGATTGATCTTTGACAATTGTATTAAAGGTTTCGAGAAACTTCGTTCCATGGCGAATGATCTGCTTATTCAGCACTGCTTTAAACGCTGTGTTTACGGACTTGAACCAACAGCGACTTATCATAAACCTCTGGCTGAGTATTTGATTCGTTGCGGCGCTGAAGTTGTTTATGTCTCCAATGTCGCAGCAAAAAACAACCGGGCCCTGCTCGATGGTCGTTGGGATAAGAACGACACCAAGGACGCTGCGAACATAGCCGACCTTGTTGGCCAGGGGCGCTGTCAATTTTATGATCTTGCTGAAGATGGCTTGCGGGAATTACGGAGCCTGCCTCTGCCGCCTGGGAAGGTCGTATGCTGGTCGAGCAACTCCGCCAGGTTCGGCAGATCAAGCGTGACCTGGAAAAACAACTCAAGGAAGCTGGACAGACATTCCCGGCCTATGCGTACCTGCTGACGATACCCGGCTTTGGCCCAATCGTCTCAGCCATGACCCTGGCGGCAATCGGTGATGCTCATCGCTATACCAGCCGTAAACAGATTCTGCGCTTGGCCGGACTCGACCTGAGCGCATCACGTAGTGGTAAAAGCTGCAGCAGCGCCATTCCGGTCATCTGCAAGGCTGGGTTGCGCTACGCTCTGGTACAGGCAGCTCAGATCGCCAGCCACAAAGATGAAACCATTCGCAGTTACTTCACCGTGCTGTTGAAAGGACGAGAGCTGGAACGAGGCATCAAACTGAAGATGCGGGTCAAGCTGGCAGCCAAGATGTGAGACAACGCCGGGACAAAAACAGTGGGAGAAGTACGTCTAAAATCAGCCTGTATTTCTAACCTATTGATTTACCGTGGGTAAATATTTCTCTTGACGGGGACAAGATAGAATGTCCCGCAAGCTTTACTATGTAGGGACTTTCACCCTTCGATCCGTGCCGGCTTTTACCGGCGCTTTCGATCTGACCCTTTTGGCCCCTGCGGACCGGGTTAAGGTACAGGTATCGGCTATTCGGCGACCTATTTATTGACCAGGACCTTCTGCCCCAGAATCTCATACATGGTCAGTAGTGAAATTAACCAGGATAATGTGGATTCGGCCCCCTGGTTGGCATTTACCCCTGTTGCTTCAAGACCATCACAGCAGCCACCGGTATTAAAAACACAAATTTGTTTATTCAGATCATTGTGCCCCATAAACCATCCAAGACAGCGATGCCCCTCTTCCAGCCACTTCATATCTCCCGTTGCACGAAACGCCTCTGCGCAAGCGTCAATTAAAGACATGGCCTCAAGTGGCTGTTGATCGAAAGTCGCGGTTTTGTCCTCTTTTTTGTCCTCTTTCTTACACCAGTTGGCATTCCCGATGATGGAAAGATGCCCATCGCCTGCCGTCTGTTTATCCAGCAGCCACCTGAGCGCGTCAATCCCCTTTTCGTACATTTGAACGTCGGGGATCCATTGCCCGGCCAGGATCAGGGCATGTGGTAGCTTTGCATTGGCATAGGTCACCGTATCTTCGCACCACTGCCAGTCATCCAGGGGCCTGTTCTTAAAGAGTGAAACAAGTTTTTCTGAAAGCTGCGTTCGAACTCGTCTGGCGTTGACATCCCCACCGAAGCGGGACATATAGGCGTGCAATCCAACAGAGGCAAAGGCCCAGGCCCGGGGAGAGGTGAACGTCTCAACAGCCTTGAGACCGCCCAAAAAGAGACCGACTGCCATGTCACGAATTGCGTCATTGGGGGCGCACTGGATGGCGATTCCTAAGCCCCACAGGGAACGGCCGTGAGAATCTTCGCTCCCGAGCTCCTCAAGCCAGCGGCGATCATACGACATAAAATTACGAAACCGACCGTTCTCAGGGTTGAATGAATAATGGAGAAAGGAGAGATAGGTCTGAATCAGAGGGATGATACTTTTATCTTTGCGCAGCCAATAATATTTACTAACGACGATCAGCGCCCGGGCATTGTCATCAACACAGTAACCGTGCGTCCGGTCGGGGATGGAATATTTAGCGTGCTGCAAAATGCCGGTGTCATCCGTCATGACCTGCATATGTTGCAAGTTAAAATCAGGCAGTTCTTTTATGATCCTGATATCCGGCCTTTCGACATACTGGGGAATTGGCCGGTCGAGGGTTCGTCTCATGGCCTTCGCCGCATGCTCGATATAATCCTCGGCCACTTTTGACCAGATCATCGATCGGCCGTGTTGGTAGCCTTTTTTTCGCATAATGAGGGCGACATCTGCACGGCCCAGAAGATTGTTGATTTCCTGTGCCATCGCTTTTGAATCAGCAAATGGGACCAGTCGCCCCCTGCCCTCAGCCAGCAGCTCCTTCGCATACCAGTAAGGGGTTGAAACTGTGACGGCCCCGATGCCAACGGCATAGGCCAGGGTTCCTGAAACAATCTGATCTTCACTGACATAAGGGGTCACATAGACATCAGCCGACCGAATGTATTGCGTCAAGGTGTCAAGATCGACAAACCTGTTCTCGAAGAGAACATGCTTGTTGATCTTCAATTGCCTGACCTGCTGGTAAAGGGCCTGCCGGTAGGAATCACCCGATTCCCCTATGACATGGGGATGAGTTTTGCCGAGAACAATATAAAGGACCTCAGGGTGCTCGGCGATAATTCCAGGCATGGCATTGAGCATGGTTTCAAGCCCCTTGCCGGGGCTCAGCAGACCAAAAGTGAGGAGGACCTTTTTGTCTTCAATGCCCAGTTTCTGACGAAAGGAATCTGCTCTTTTAAAGGGAACATCTGGAATGCCGTGCGGGATGAAGATGATTTTTCTTTCATCAATGCCGTAACCCTCTTGCAACAGGGTCTTGGCATGATGTGCCATGACAACCAGAAATTCTGAATATTTTGCCAACTCCTGAATAATGATGCGTTGGCCATCGGAGGGTTCGCTTAAAACCGTATGCAGCACGGTAATAATCGGCATTCTGAGGTTTTGCATCAGATGCATCACGTGTGCACCGTTTTTCCCCCCATAAATACCAAATTCGTGCTGAAGAATCGCAACATCAAATTTGTGAAAATTGACGAACTCCGCAGCCCGGACGTAATCAGGCTGCAAGTGCGCTCTGATCTGAAACTTTACGCGCTCAGGATAGTCATAGCCTTCGGCAATGTCATCCATGGCAATGGCGATAAGGTTTTCATCAGCATTATGGATGTGCCTGGACAGAGCATCACACAGATCGGTGGTAAAGGTGGCGATGCCACACTGTCTGGGGGCATAGTTGCCGATGACGGCAATTTTTTTTGTTTTGTGCATCGATTCCTCTCGGGGCTGAGAATTTTCAAGAAGCCGCTGCTGACGCCTGCAGGCGAGCCAATAGCTGTTTAAGTGGCGCCACGGCAATTCCGGAGGCGGTATCGGACATAGAGTAGGGGATGATGACTTCATCGTTGTGGATTATTGCTCCACAGGTATACAGAACGTTGGGGACATATCCTTCCCTCTCATTTTCCATCGGGCTGAGCAACGGTTCCGGCAGCTGACCGATTACTTTTGTCGGATCTTCCAGATCCAGCAGGTAAGCACCGATACAATATTTTCTCATCGCGCCGACACCGTGAGTCAGCAGAATCCAGCCGGCATCAGTTTCCAAGGGCGACCCGCAGTTCCCGATCTGGATAAATTCCCAAGGATACTTCGGCACCTGTAACAGCTTGGCCTGGTGCCAGAAATGCAGATTGTCAGAAGCCATAATGTACATATTTTCTCCATCCTGCCGGGAGATCATCATGTATTTGCCGTCGATCTTTCGTGGGAACAGTGCCATCCCTTTGTTCTGTACCGCCTTGCCATTGAGGGTTCTTATTTTGAAATGGAAAAAATCTTTTGTTTCGAGTAGTTGCGGCAGAATATTAAAACCGTTATAGGCGGTATAGGTTGCGTAATAATTTATGTCTCCATCATCCCCTACAAACTTGACAAAGCGGGCATCTTCAATGCCGCGACTTTCATTTTCTGACACCGGAAAAATAACCCGTTCAGAAATGCGGCGATCGGATTTGAACTTCAACTCATAATTTGACCTGGCAAGCCAATATAGCTTTTCGATCGTCTCGTGGAGCAAAGGGGGCGGATCTGGATACTTGTCAATTTCCTGCTGTATCGAATGCTGGAGTTGATGAAGTTTAAACTGATCAGGCAGGGTTTGGAGAATCTCATCTGAAATTTTATGCTTAGCCTCCATATCTTCAATTTTCAACGAGAAAACGTACTTGTCATAAGTCGGGTTTTCAATCAAATCGGGAGTTTCCACAAGTCTGCTGACCTGGTCAAAGGTGAAGTCATTATTCTCATTTAGAATACCACTTCTAAATTCAATAGAAGAGATATGACCTTCACCGGTCGAGCGGAAGCTTAATATAAAACGTAGGCACCCCTCTTTAAGATGGCTCTGGTCCGGGTGGGGGACAATGGAAGGATTAAAAAAAGCGGCCCCCTCGATGGAGTATTCGTGGGTGAAATAGGCTCCCAGTAAACATTTTTTCTCAGCTGATAATACAATATTTTCTGGAATCCATTGTTTGATGATGCCAAAATTATTCTTGAATATCTGTTTGATATTTTTGTGACGTCTGGAAAAATCGGCAATGAGATCGCCCAGAAGCTGGTTGGACTGCTCCTCGGACAGAGCAAGAATCCGCTTGATAATATGTTTGATGCGCGTCTCGCCTCCTGGAAGATAGGACTTCGCAATAACCCGTGAAGGTTCAGACTGAAACCGGGTCTCTTTTCTCCGAACGTCCAGCGATAATTCAAACATAATTCATATCTCTCTATAATGTACGTGTATTACTGATTCGACACCCACGATAAAAGACGGGGACAAAAGAACACTTAACCCGTTTCCTGACTAAAATACTGGCCGGGGTCTTTCAAGGCACATCTTGACCAGATCGGTTATCTGAGCCGTCCCGACGCACATGACGCTGTCGGCGCCCCCCCAATAAATTTTTACCGTGCCATCCTCTTCGGGAACAGCACCACAGGTGAAAACAACATTTGAGACATATCCGGTAATTTCCCAGGGATCTTCCGGCTGCAATATCCAATCGTCGGCAACTCCAAGAATCTTGCCAGGGTCGTCAAAATCATGCAGGGCAACACCCAGACGGTAGACGGCTCCGGCCATGGTGTCAAAGACCCCGTGGTAGATATGCAGCCATCCGGCATCGGTCTTGAAAGGCGTTGCTCCAGGTCCGATTTTCATCTCGTCCCAATGGTAGGAAGCCGGCTTCATCAGCACCCGTGAATCCCCCCAGTGTAGCAGGTCGGGAGAATAGGAGATACAGATGGACCAGGGTGAAATCTCCGAATGGGGACGGTCGAGACGCACATAGCGTCCGTTCCGTTTCTCGGGGAAGATGACAACATTGCGCATGTCGGGCTGTGAGATCATGGCCACCCGTTCTATCTGCCGAAAGTCAGCCGTTCTGGCCAGCGCAATTCTTACTCCATGTTTTGAGTAGGCACTATAGGTGAGCAGGTAATCTTCCCCCTGCAGGGCGCAGATGCGCAGGTCCTCGACGCCAAACTCCTCATATTCGGCAAACGGACCTTCCGTCGCGGGGACCAGAAAAGGGTCCTTGCTTGCGCTAAAGGAAAAGCCGTCGGTACTTTCTGCCAGGCCGATAATCGAGCGACCGTTTTGCAGATGGGAGCGAAACAGCATCACATACTTGCCCTGATGTTTGACCACCCCGGCGTTATGAACCGTTTCTACCCTGTAGGGAACCTGTTCTTTGGTCAAAATTGGATTCTTGGCATATCTTTTAACGACAGCTGCTTTCAAGAGTTCTCCTCCACTCTGCCGAAATCATCTTCCAGTCGTTCGATATCGTCCTCACCGAAATAATCCCCGCTCTGAACCTCAATAAACGTCATATCATCTTCAGTCAGATTTTCGACCCGATGAACAGCCCCTCTCGGGATATCGATTGAATCCCCCGTGCTCAGCCGCAGCTGTTTTTTATCGAGGGTCACCAGTGCTTCTCCTGCGGCGACATACCAATGTTCATCTCGTTGCCGATGCCGCTGCAGACTCAATCGTTTGCCGGGATGGACCACAATACGTTTGACCTTGTTATCCGCTGTGTCGGAGAGAACTTCATAGAATCCCCAAGGGCGATGATTCTCACGCTTGGTTAACGCTAGAATCTGTTCATAGACCTTCAGATAGTCATTCGCCATTCGTTCAATGGAGAAGTTCTCTTCGACAAATCGGCGACAAGCCAAACGGTCAATATCATTAATTTTGCTGACCGCATCGATCGCGTCGCCTACCGTCCCTACCAGATACCCATTTAAGCCATTGAGAATAAGCTCTGGCATGCTTCCCCGGTCAAAGGCAATCACCGGAGTCCCGCAGGCCATCGCCTCTACGACAGACAACCCGAATGGTTCATTGAAATTGATGGGATGTAACAGGGCATAGGCATTACGCAGAAGCTCATCTCTCTTTTCCGGGCCGACGCTTCCCACGTAGCTGATGCAGTTTGTGTCAAGGTGGGGTTCTACCTCGTGCTTATAGTAACTTTCATCCTGAATCGGACCTGCCATTATGAGCTTTCGGCCTGTCTTCATTGCTATCTCAATTGCCTCCTTCGCCCCTTTGTCGGGATGGATCCGGCCGAAGAACAGCAGAGAATTTTCCGGCGCTGCATTAAAGTTAAATTCGTCGAGATCTATGCCATGAGGAATCGTGGCTATATAGTCCAATTTAGGCGACCGGTCTGCCTCGCTGATGGCAACATAGTGGGTTTGGCTGTTGTATTTTTCATAAACAGGCAGAATGCGGGGGGATGAAAAACCGTGGATCGTTGTCACCATCGGAGTAGCGACTAGTCCACCATATGTTAAAGGCAAAAAATCAAAGTGATTATGAATGATATCAAACTGCTCGGCCTGCTCGAATAGCTCGGAAATATGCAGGCATTCCATCACCTTGGGGTCTGCATGCCGATCTTCCTCATAACCGGTTTTGCACACAGACCGAAGGGTTCCTGCGGTTCTGGAATCGCCCGTAGCAAAGAGCGTCACCTCTACCCCCTTGGCCAGCAAACCTTCAGTCAGCAGAGAAACAACCCTTTCCCATGGGCCATAATGACGCGGCGGTGTTCTCCAAGCAATTGGAGCAAGCATTGCAACTCGCATTAAATAGTCTCCCACTACGTTGGCATATTGTCGCAAATTATAACAAGAAACATGTATGTTTTCAGACCGCGACAAACTTTGAAATCAAGAAAAATGGGCCGTTTCTCAATGCCCCGAACGATCACATGTTGCAGCAGTTCTGGGGCATCTATGCGTACATGTCTTGGCATGGGGGGAGTTATAGTATAATATAAGAACGTTCAAGAACGTCCTCCTTGGTTCCCCTGCGTCTGAGGATAAATTCGATACCGGTTGAACAAGCACAAACACCGAGATTAATGAATTCCTGAAAAATACTTCATAAACTGAATACGCTCAAACACAGCAGGATTGCCCACATTTTTACTGCTTGCCTTGCCTTTGAATTTTTCTAAAGAAGAGAACCCTTTTTCCTGCATCCACTGTTCAAGACCGCTTAGTAGCCCATTGATAGATTCAATCCCGTTCTCGTACAAAACAGAGACGATTTGAACAACATCGGCACCCGCTAGGATTTGCTTTATAATTGCCTCATGCGTGTGAATTCCCTTAGCGGCGGCCAAGCTACAATTTACTTTGTCGGAGAGCAGCGCAATCCAGCGCATAGATTCAACAAAATCGTTCGGAGAGCTGAAACTTTTCCCCTGCACGGCTTCCATTGTATTGATATCGATATCAGGTGTATGGGCACGGTTAAACAACACCAGCCCGCTGATGCCTGTTTGGGACAAATCCAGAATGGTTTTTGCCATATGTGTAAAACTGTTGTTGAGCTTTATCGTCACAGGCACGGTGACCTGCGCCAGCACTTTGTGGATGATGACCTTGATGCTCTGTTCAAAATCGCGAGTTACCAGGTCCGAAGGATTGAGGCTGATGTTTAATTCCAAGCCATCGGCCCCGGCTTCTTCAATGTGCCCGGCAAAGTGAGTCCACACCGATGAGGAGACGCAGTTAATACTGGCGATAATCGGGATAAGCACTTCTTTTTTAGCGGCCTTGATCAGTTGAATGTATTCGTCTAAATGCTCTTTCTTAACGTGCACATCAATATAATCCAGGGTCTCGGAATATTTATCGTAGATAAAACTATTTTCTCTGGCCTCGCGTAGCTGGTTTTCAACATCCATGAGGATTTCCTCTTCAAAAATGGATTTCAAAACAACAGCGGCGGCACCCTGTTTTTCTAATTTTTTGATTTCGCTTACGCTTGAGGTCAGACCACAACTCCCAACGACAATTGGATTCTTCAGGGTAAGCCCTAAGTATTTAGTTGTTAAATCCATAAATCCCCTTGCTTCTATAATGTTTAAATCGATTGATTCTCCTGTGACCGACGAGGATTCGCCACCATCTAAGGGAAAACGGTTTTCTCTTTGCTCCCACAACTCCCTAAGAAGCAGAGCGATTCTTCTTTTTCAGATAACGATCGATACCGGCGGCGGCATGTCTACCATCGCCCATGGCTAAAATGACTGTTGCGCCGCCACGGACGATATCGCCTCCGGCAAAAAGTTCAGGAACGCTCGACTGCATTTCCTTTTCATCAACCACAATGGTTCCCCATCGGCTGACTTTCAGTCCCGGGATACTCTGTGGGATGAGCGGGTTGGGCGAAACGCCGACGCTGACGATCACCAAATCGGCTTCCAGCTCATATTCCGAGCCTTCAATGGGAACCGGCTTTTTACGACCGGAAGCGTCCGGTTCGCCGAGCTCCATCTTTTGCAGCCTGATCCGATTGACGCGCCCGTTCTTATCTGCAAAATATTCAACCGGGTTGTTCAAATTTAAAAACTCTATACCTTCTTCCTGGGCATGTTTAATTTCTTCGTTCCGTGCTGGCATCTCTTCCAAGGTCCGTCTGTAAACAATCATTGCGCGTTCAGCACCTAATCGTTTAGCGGTACGAACAGAATCCATGGCCGTATTGCCGCCGCCGATAACCGCTACATTTTTGCCCAATAACACAGGCGTATCATAATCATCATGGGCAGCATTCATCAGATTAACCCTGGTCAGATATTCGTTGGAAGACATAATGCCGTTGGCATTTTCGCCAGGAATATGCATGAAATTCGGCAACCCTGCGCCACTTCCGGCAAAAAAGGCTTGATATCCCTCCTCTTTAAGCTCCTGGATGGTCGCTGTTTTTCCAACCACAAAATTAGTGAGAAACTCCACCCCCATCTTTTTGAGATTGTCGATTTCTACGTCCACAATTTCATTGGGCAGACGAAACTCAGGAATGCCGTATTTCAAGACTCCGCCGGGTTCATGCAAGGCCTCGAAAACCGTTATGGCATAGCCCAGCCTGACCAAATCTCCGGCCACGGCTAAACCGGATGGGCCAGAACCGACAACCGCGACCTTAATGCCATTTGCAGGAGCCACTTCAGGTATAAACATATTGCCTGACTTGCGCTCCCAATCTGCGGCAAAGCGTTCCAGATGACCAATCGCAACGGGGGGAGTCTTAAGCTTTAATGTATAGAAGCAGCTGGCCTCGCATTGTATCTCTTGCGGGCAAACACGTCCGCAGACAGCGGGCAAGGCGTTTGTCTCTTTCAATGAACGCGCTGCGCCGGCAAAATCCTTCTTTTCAATGTACTTGATGAATTTAGGAATATTGATGCTCACAGGGCATCCCTGGATGCAGGTAGGATCAGGACAATCCAGGCAGCGTCGGGATTCCTCGACGGCCATTTGCACGCTTAAGCCCTGGTTTACCTCGATATGGCCTTTGGCGCGTTCTACAGGATCTGCTTCCGGCATATCGATGCGTTCCAAGCTTGTACGATCTTTCGATTTTATCGATTTGCGCAACGCTTCACGCCATTCCAGACTGCGTTCCTGTGCTAAATGTTCGACCATGTTTTCCATCAGGTTACTTCTTTTTTTAGTGTTTCAAGAAAGGTTTGATACGCTTTGAACTCTTCATCCTTGAAGCCACCCAGGCGCGTTAGCAATTCGTCGAAATTAACCTCGTGGGCGTCAAATTCAGGACCGTCGACGCAGACGAATTTTGTTGCTCCGCCAACGGAAACCCTGCAAGCACCGCACATACCCGTGCCATCGACCATTATGGCGTTTAAACTGGCCACCGTTGGTATATTGTATTTTTGGGTGAGCATGCTGCTGAATTTCATCATGATCGCAGGTCCTATAATGACCGCAAAATCAACCTTTTCGCGTTGAATGATTTCTTCCATGCCATGCGTTACCAAGCCTTGCCTTCCATATGAACCATCATCCGTCATAATGACGACCTCATCGGAGAAGCCACCTATTTCCTCTTCGAGTATGATCAGCTCTTTGTTTCTTGCCGCTAAAACAGTAATCACGCGATTTCCTGCTTTATGCATTGCTTCAACAATGGGTAAAAGGGGCGCCGTCCCGACCCCACCACCGGCACATAATACCGTCCCAAACTTTTCGATATGGGTCGTCAATCCGAGCGGACCAACGACGTCGGTTACTGAGTCCCCAACATGCAGGTTGGCGATTTTATGGCTGGTAACACCCACTCTTTGCACGACTAATGTAATTGTCCCTTTTTCAGGGTCTGAAGACGAAATAGTCAATGGAATCCGTTCACCTTTTTCACCGATTTTAACAATGACAAAGTGACCTGCTTTTCGTTTTTTTGCTATTCGGGGAGCTTCTATGCTGAGCTTTACGACATTTTCGGAGAGGTGCTCAATCGATATGATTTTGTTCATAGCCTACTTTCGCTGGATACGGAATTTGAGCGTTGTCGATGTAAACCGGCCCTGGTCTGGAATCTCATGAGGTTTATTGGCTTTCGTAACAATGCCGCTGGCCCGCCACCTGAGGAGTGTAATTATAACAGGCTGAGTCTTCCTGGCGACAAATCTTTTTCTTCGGCGAGCAGAATCTTGACTCGATCAATGGACACTTCTCCCTTATGAAGCACAGCGAACCATTTGATTCTGACTACTTCAAGAGATAGCAAACGATCCTTAAAGTAGCCAGCAGCGAGAAGAGCCCGATTAACAACGTTGAGGCAATGACCTCGGGCGGGACAAACATGGGCCTCTCACTGGAATCTTGAAGATTGGATAAGGAATGCTGAGGCGGCTCTGCTCCCGAAGTGGACAGGGGATGCCGGATACAAGTAACGATTAAACTCAAGATTCGCCAAGATGTGAGACAACGCCGGGACAAAAACAGTGGGAGAAGTACGTCTAAAATCAGCCTGTATTTCTAACCTATTGATTTACCGTGGGTAAATATTTCTCTTAACGGGGACAAGATAGAATGTCCCGCAAGCCCAACGTCCCGCAAGCCGTCCCGCAAGCCCTTGGGTAACTCACCAGGGGCCATTTGTCTGTCAAAATTCCCTTGTCCTTATTCGATAGGCCCGATACAATGTATTGCAAATGCAACGCAAGGAGCCAGCGATGAAAACAGCAAGCATGCCATCTCTACGAGTGGATCCAGATCTACGTCACGACGCCGAAAGCGTTTTGCGTGATGGAGAAACCCTCTCCAGCTTTATGGAGCAAGCATTACGGTCAAGTATCCAGTCCCGTCGGGCACAAAAAGAGTTTATCGCACGTGGATTAGCATCTCGTGATGAAGCTAAGCGAACTGGTGAGTATTTTGCGGCAGAGGATGTTTTGGGTGAAATGGAAAAGGTGCTGTCGCAGGCACAGACCAAGGCTCGCAAGTGAAATACCAGGTACGTTACACAAAAGCAGCCAAAGTAGACCTGCTTCGACTTTATAAGTTTTTTGTTGAGAACGATCTTGAGGCTGCACACGGTGCACTTGAAGCGATCAGAAAAAGCATAAGTCTTCTTCAGGACTTTCCATTCACCTGCAGAAAGGCCTCTCTCGAAAATCCATTTTTTAGGGAGATGGTAATCAGCTTCGGGAATGGGGGGTATGTTGCTCTATTTGAGATTGAAGCCGATAGTATAGTGACCATTTTAGCGGTTCGGCATCAAAAAGAAGAGGATTACCACTAGCTTAATTCTCAGAGCCCAAGGTCAGACGTAAGTGACGATGAGTCACAAGAATCTGGGCAAGAAGTAAGAATTCCCGAGATACTCGATGTTCTTAATCGTCCGCCATGAGGTCCTCAACGGTATCAAACGTGGCGAGCTTGCTGGAACGAGCCTCTTTCATAGTTGCTATAGTTTCAGAATTGGAGATAGGAAATAGGGGACGTCCATGAAATCATATATTTCCTTTCTCTTCAAAATATGTAATACTCTCCAGCATGCCACGCCAAGCACGTATAGACGCCCCGGGTGCCCTTCATCACATCATCTGCCGTGGGATTGAGCGTCGCCTGATCTTCAAGGACGATGTTGATCGAGATGATTTCGTCAGCCGTCTCGCTATAATCTGTCGTGAAACATCTACTGAGTGTCTTGCATGGGCGCTCCTCCCGCATCATTTTCACCTTTTGTTGCGCACCGGAGCGAGTCCTGTCGCTACCGTTATGCGGCGTCTGTTAACTGGGTTCGCAGTCAAATTCAATCGTCGCCATAAGCGTCACGGTCATCTGTTCCAGAACCGTTATAAATCGATCCTCTGTCAGGAAGAGCTTTATTTGCTGGAGCTGGTTCGGTATATCCATATCAATCCTATACGTGCCAAACAGGTTGCCAATCTGGACTTGTTGAAAAAATATCCCTATTGCGGCCATAGCCGATTGATGGGCAAGTTAAATGATGATTGGCAAAGCACTGCAACTGTGCTGGAAAGATTTGGCCAACACTTGTCAGGGGCACGAATAGGTTATGAAAACTTTGTTGCCGATGGTTTGTCTCAGGGGAAGCGCAAAGACCTTGTCGGTGGCGGTTTGATTCGCAGCAGCGGTGGTTGGCAGAAGGTCATACAGAATCGCCGTGACAAGCTTGCCAGCAAAGGTGATGAACGAATTTTAGGCGATGGTGATTTTGTCGATAATGTATTGCGCCAGGCAGAAGAAGTTCTTGAACGCAAAACCGAGCGGGACAGACAGGGGCTGACCTTTGATTTCCTGGTAACCCAGACGGCAAAATTATTTGCACTTAAACCGCAAGATTTACTGCGTCCTGGCAAACAACCGTCGCGAGTTGCTGGTCGTAGTATTCTCTGTTATTGGGCAGTTGTTGAACTCGGCATGACGGCAACGGCAGTTGGCAAGAAAATCGGTTTAACCCAACCTGCTGTGAGTCGAGCTGTGCAGCGAGGTGAGAAGTTGGCTCAAGAGGGTGGCTATAATTCCCCTGTAAAAGCATGAACTCATTGACGTCCCCTATTCCCGTTTTTCTCCATTGCTCCGCTATAGCATTTTTGACGCTAACGGTCTGGAGCTGAGACGCGCAGTAGCTACCTCCCAGCCTGTAGTCAGTCTACGCGAACCACCCCTGATTCACGCATCGTTTTCGGGCGATTGGTTAGCCCTTTTTCCTCTTTGCGGCTTTTTGGTAAATAAGGTGCTTATCTCTTTTGCCCACCGCAATGACCAATACCAAGATTTCGCTTTCGATTATTTCGTAAACCAGACGATATCCACTGGCTCGGAGTTTGATTTTATAATGATTTTCAAAACTATGAAGTCGGCTAGCAGGTACGTGAGGTTCCTGCAGACGTTCCTTGAGCTTTTTCTTTAGTTGCCTCTGGATGGAAGAATCCAGTTTATTCCACTCTTTGAATGCTGTGGGTAGGAATTTGAGTCCGTATTTAGAGCTCATCGATATCAACTTCTACGGCTTCGATTTTTTCATTCTGTCTCTCGTTTACAAGCATCCCAAGCTGATAATCTTCCAGCCTTTCCATGATTGCTTCGTACGTTTCTGCCGGAACAAGGTATGCCGTGGGCCGATTATGATTCAATATTGCAATCGGCTCCCCCTCTGATTCTTCAATCAGGGCGCTTGGATTCTTTTTTAACTCGGATATGCTGGCGGAACAATTTGCAAGTACGGTTTTCATGACGTTCACCTCTGTGCTAAATTATAGTCCAAATAATGGTCGTAAAATAGCACTTAATCTCTGTGGTGTCAATTTAGAGAGTGATAGGCTAACGGCGCGGATAAGGGGCGCAAAAATGCGGGGCAATGAACTTTGGATTACCGAAAGATTACATGCGTAGCAACCAACCTCAAAAAACCGCCGTGTTTTTGCGTCCCTATTAATGCGATTAATATGCCATTTATGTTGATCTTTCTGCCAGCAACTCCCTTAGCGGCAAAGGAAGATAACTTCTTACTTTTTTGGTTATTGCCTTTTCATTTTTTTGCCAAATCAAGCCTAAGTAGATGATCCCTAGTGTCCCGTGCGGTTAATCGTGACGTATAATTCTGAGACATTTTGGTTGCTGTCAAGGCGTGCCGATGAAGGCCTAGCGTGCGTTAAGCCAAAGGGGCGCAACGCAGACAGCGGGCAAAAGGACCATAATTAAAGGATAGGATTAGCCGCACGGGACACCAGGCCAATTGCTGTCAAGGCGATTGGGAATAGCCAACTATTTTTAAATACTTCATCTGCAAGGTGGCCCAAATAAAGAAGATGCCCCAACCACCAAAATTCTCCCAACCTAAATTCATAAATAGGGTCATCGCGCCAATAGCGATCAAACCGCCCAGGTAATATAGAACATGAGTGAAGTCGAAACTTGGCCCGGTGGATGGTAGGGCTTTTAAGAAATCAAAAAGCTTGTCGGCTTGCTTTTGGGAAATAATCTCTTCTGTAACTGCTAATTCGAGTTTTCCTTTTGGCTTTTATTATACCGTAGAAGACAATAACTCCATTATAATTCAAGCTGTTATGCACCTAAGCCGTAAGCCTGGATATTGGAAGTCTCGAATAATAAAATAAGAATCGCATATCAAAACGCTGCACCAGACCAGAAGAGGCTCTTTTCTTTTTTCTGGTTATTCGGTGGCTGGCTGGTGAGCTTTAACGTTATGCAAAAAGCAGTTTTCAACAATCAGCAAGCAATGGTATGATATATTGTAATACTGGAGGTGAAATATGAGTACTGAAAAAATAGCAATCACAATAGAGGACAAGACACTCACTAGGCTCGACTCGCTTGTGAAAAGCAGAGCCTTCCCGAGTAGAAGTCGGCTTATTCAAGAGGCAATTCGCGAGAAGCTTGAAAGACTTGATCGTTCGCGCCTCGCCAGGGAGTGCGCAAAGCTGGATGAACAATTTGAAAGATCCCTGGCAGAAGAAGGTATCTCGGAGGAATTGTCTGAATGGCCAGAATATTAAGAGGTGAGATCAGGTGGGCAGACCTGAATCCTGTTAAAGGACATGAACAAGGTGGAAAGAGGCCAGTATTGATACTCAGCCAGGATGTTTTTAATCAAAGGTCTGGCACAGTGATCGCCATGGCAATCACAAGCCAGCCTCAGAGGGCTGGCTTTCCTCTTACACTTGAGATCACTTCCGCAAAGCTGTATAAGCGTTCGTGGGTCAAAATTAGCCAAATCAGAACTTTGAGTACAGAACGAATTGGAAGAAAAATAGATTTAATTTCACCCGAAGAACTCAGTGATGTCATCGAAGGATTCAACGAGATAACCGGTGCATAATTCCGCGAAATTTGCATAACCACTCGCCCGAGAACGACGCATGAATCAGAGGTGGTTCGCGTAGACTGACTACACGCTGGGAGGTAACTACTGCGCGTCTCAGCTCCAAACCGTTATGTGCTCAGAATTGATCGTAATGTCCGCCAATTGCAAAAATATAAATGTAGTTATCATTGAATTTGTAAATAATTCTGTCTTTTTGACTTAATCGGCGAGACCAAAACCCAGAAAGGTTATGCCGAAGCGCTTCGGGCTTACCAGTACCCACGGCAGGATCACCCCGAAGCATTTCTTTCAAAATTGTACAGAGCGTTTTATGCAACCGTTTGTCTTTAGTCCTGAGTACTTCGTAGGCGGACCAGGTAGTACCTTCAAAGATCAAGGATCTCATTTGCTTCCTCATTCGTTGGGGTATAGCCAGAACGCTCAGCATGCGACAGGGAAGATTCAGCAATTTGTTTCATAAGGCTGGAATTTTGGAGAACATAAAGGGTTTCTTGCTCTCGCTCCCAGTCTTCCGCACCAATGACCACAAAGTCCTCACCACTTCGGCGAGTGACCTTCAGCGGTAAATGCTGTTGGGCAACCTGCTCCACAAAAGTTTTCAAATTGTCACGAAACTTGTTAACGCTAATGCTATCCATAAAAAGATCTCCTTATGTACGGGTTTACGGTACATAATATCAGAAAAGCCCTAATCATGCAATCAAGCGGACGTAAACAATTGTGTGCTTCTCAAAAAATAAAATCAATAATTGCGGTGGTAAACGGTAACGCCCCGTCGTCACCGCTTATCACAAACCGTTGAGGCTGTAGAAAAACCCCAAAACATGCTATATTGCAGGCAGTTTTAAAGATTCATTCAGGGGAGAAAACATGCCGCGCTTCAAAGAACACAACCAAGGTCAAACCGTCCTCTTACCAGTCTCCTTCGACCGGCAAATCCTCCCTGGAACATTTGAACATACCCTCAACTATCTGGTCGACGAGATGCTTGACCTGACGATCTTTCATCACAAATACAGCAATGAAGAAACTGGCCGCCCCGCTTATGATCCGGCATTACTGCTCAAGATTGTAGTGCTGGCATATTCCCGTGGCGTAACCAGTAGTCGCAAGATTGAGGCGTTATGCTGTGAAAATGTCCTGTTTATGGCACTGTCAGTTGATACTCGGCCCCACTTTACGACTATTGCAGATTTCATCTCATCCTCATCCAATGAGATCGCCAAACTCTTTAAACAAGTGTTGCTGATCTGTGACGAGATGGGACTGATCGGCAAAGAGATGTTCGCCATCGACGGTTGTAAGTTGCCTTCCAATGCCTCCAAAGAGTGGAGTGGTACCAAACAGAATTTGAGAAAGAAAAGCAAGAAGATCGACCGTGCGGTTCGTCATATGCTGGCCAAACACCGGGATGAAGATCGCAAGGGTGAAAATGACATTTCAATCCGCAAGCGAGAAGTACAGCAAATCGAAACCCTACTGAAAGCCAGCGATAAGATCGACCGGTTTCTGAAAGAAAACGATGAGCGCATAGGTCGTGCTGGCAAAGAAGTGCAAAGCAATATTACCGACAACGAAAGTGCCAAGATGAAGACCAGCAAAGGTGTGATTCAAGGCTATGTTGGCGTTGCTGCAGTCGACAGTAAACATCAAGTGGTTGTCAGTGCTGAAGCCTACGGTCAGGGCCAGGAACACGGATTGCTTGAACCGATGATTGAGCAGATTGAAGAAGCCTTTAAAGAGGATGAGCAAAGCCCTTTAAAAGACGGTAAAGTTCTGGCTGACAGCGGCTTTTGCAACGAAGCCACATTGGAACACCTCGAAGAGGAACAGATCGACGGCTACATAGCAGATCACGGCTTTCGCTCTCGCGATCCTCGTTTCAAAACTGCCGGAGAACACAAGCCAGAAACGCCAAGGAAAACGAGCAGCAAAAGCCGCTTCAACGTAGAAGATTTCAGCGTCGATATTGAGAAACAACGCTGCGTCTGTCCAGCAGGTAAAGAGTTCTGGCTCAAGTGTGCCAAAGCAAAAATTAACCGCACACTTTTCATGCAGTTCCAGGGGCACAAAGAAGACTGTGACCATTGCACTGAACGTGGCAAGTGCCTTCGTAGCGTCAAACAGAAAGGCGCTCGGCAGGTTAACGTTAAGATCGGCAGTATCGCTCAGGAAAAGACCGGCCCGCTGGAGCGCATGAAGCAGAAGATAGATTCATCATTGGGTCGCCACATTTACAGCATGCGCCTCGGTATTGTAGAACCGGTCTTTGGTCACATCACCGATGCTATTGGCATCAAGAGATTCACCTTGCGAGGTAAACAGAAAGTTAATGGGCAGTGGCAGTTGATGAATATGCTACACAATTTGACCAAGATCCATAGATTTGGAATGGCAACATAGAAGAAAAAGGCAAAAAGCCACAAATAAGGGTAGAATATCGACTTCTACAAAGTGGAGGGACGGCTATCGCTGGGATGAGGTGTTGGTGGTAGGGCAATCGTCCCGATGGAAAAACCTTTTCTGTCCAGGAGAACTCTTGTTTAATAGAGTTATTCTACGGGCTCGTTGCTGCCATCCGTGGAGATGACAATGACCGATGTAACCTTCTGGCTAGTATTCTTCAGTGCAACGTTGGCACTGAATATCTCGCCGGGACCAGACCTCATATACATACTTTCCAGAACCATTGCACAAGGAACCCAAGTTGGTTTGGCATCAGCCGCCGGTGTGTGTACCGGTGCTTTTGTGCATGTCCTCGCAGTAGCCTTTGGGCTCTCTGCTATCTTGATGACCTCTGCGATTGCGTTTACTGTGGTCAAATATCTTGGTGCCGCATACCTTATCTACATTGGCATCCAAGCTCTTCGTTCACGCGGAACCACCTTCGAAAGACCATCGGCCGAGATTGTAAAGGTCACTACGTTACAGGCCTTCTGCCAAGGTGTCTTGGTTGATGTTCTTAACCCAAAGGTCGCTATCTTCTTCATGGCTTTTCTGCCTCAGTTCGTCCGCCCTGAACACGGCAATCCATCCCTACAGTTGGTTTTGCTCGGTACACTTGTCATCGTGGTTGCAGTGATCGTCGAAACAGGCTTTGTTCTTGCGGCGTCTCGCACAACGACTTTTTTCCGACAGCATCCTAAGGCTTCTGTTTGGCTTAACCGCTTGCTCGGCTCAATTCTTCCTGCTCTTGGTGTTCGTCTCGCGATCTCAGACCAGTAACCATGGAGATGGCTAACCATTCGCCCGAGTTCCATGCGTGAATCAGGGGTGGTTCGCGTTAAAAGCCTACAGGCTGGGATCTAGCTACTGCGCGTCTTAGCTCCAAACCGTTATGTGCCCTGAGATTTTCACAATAGAGGTGTCGCTGTCTCGGGAAAGTTTTTGAGTACCTTTTTGTCCATTGTGACCATCTGAACGTTCATATTTTGAGCTAAGGCGACAAATTCACAGTCATATGCTGAGCATTTGCTATTCTGTACAAGTTGTAAGATATCAAGTGAATTTACGACAAACTCATTATCTTGCAGAAGTGCCTCAGCTTCGCTTTGTATTGCCAAGGCTTGATCAAAGGAAAGTAAGTTTTTACGTAAATAAAGTGCTAAAATATTTCTGAATTCACTACGCCAAAGAGTTGGAGCAATCCATTCAGGATCATTCTCCAGAAGAGCCTCAACCCTGGGTGTGTGTTCGGTTGGCAGATAGAGGTAGGCAAGAAATATTTGTATCAACGACTATCATGGCCGCCCCTGATTGATTGCATCATCAACGTCGGCAAGGGAGATCTCCCCAGCAGGGATTTGAGCTCTTAGCTTTTGGGCTCTTTGTAACCTTTCTGCGATATCCATTTTTTGAGGTACAAGAACGGTTTCAATACAGTGAATGACTTCACTGTTGAGGCTTCTGTGATGGGATTGAGCCGTTTTTTTAGTTTGTCGTAAAGGTTGTCAGGTATATTTTTGATTGTTAGTGCTGGCATATTGGCCTCCCTTTCTTTGCTTTGTTCCATTATGGTGGCATAATGGTTGCAAATCAAGGACGGGCTATAACCAATCGCCGCAAAAGACACGTGAATCAGGGGTGGTTCAGGTAGAATGACTACAAGCTGGGAGGTCGCTACTGCACGTCTCAGCTCCAAACCGTTAAGAGGTATCAATGCTTCATTCCAAACTCGATCACATAGCAGTCACAGCCCCGTCATTGGCAGTGGGAGTGGAGTACGTCCGCCAAGCCCTTGGCGTTACACCGCAAGCCGGCGGGGAACACCCCCGCATGGGAACACATAACTACTGTCTAAAGCTTGGCGAGAAGATTTATCTTGAGGTGATTGCTATAAATCCCAAAGCCCCTGTCCCTAACAGGCCTCGATGGTTTCAGCTTGACAAACAGGACTCAGACCAAGCAGCTCGATTGGCAACATGGATAGTTCGGACAGACAACATACAAGCTGCGACATCAGCTTCTCCGGTATTTCCAGGAGACATTGAATCCATGAGTCGCGGACAAATCAACTGGCACATTACTATACCGAAGGACGGCAACCTGCCGCTTGATGGCGTTGCACCAACGCTCATCCAATGGCAAGGAATTCATCCCGCGGATACAATGCAAGATTTAGGTTGCTCTCTAATTCGATTAGAGGGTTTCCACTCTGAAGTTGAACAAGTAGAGGCAATGTTGGAATCCATCGGATTCCATGGGGATTTTTCAGTTTCACCTTTAGCAACAGGACAACAGCCGTATTTGATTGCACACATCAATACCCCGACAGGCCAGCGACAGCTCTGTACCTCCTAACCAAAACGTTCAAGCGGATGGGGTGATACGTCGGTGGTTCGCGTAAAGGTTTCTACAGACATGTAAAGAACCAGCGCCAGCCCACTTTGAACCATTTTGCAACAAAGGATAGTTCTTTGTCTATAGATACACCATTACTAATACTTTTTGCCGCAATTGCTTGCGTAATATCTTATCTCGCTGCTGGCAGTATTTACGATTTTCACTACAGACTTAAAACAAAGGGCAACCTCTTGTCTAAAGTTGTCACCGGTGATCGTAAAAAAATTGACAATAAAGATCAGTGGGTCAAACGATACAAATTAAAAGTTTTGATTCTTCTGACTTTGGTTGTCGCTGTCCCAATAATTGTTTATTTTGATATTTAAACAATGCATGGTTACGTATGTGGTCGCATTACGGATAGGGGATAGGGGCTAGTGTCCCGTGCGGTTAATCGTGACGTATAATTCTGAGACATTTTGGTTGCTGTCAAGGCGTGCTGATGAAGGCCTAGCGTGCGTTAAGCCAAAGAGGCGCAACGCAGACAGCGGGCAAAAGGG